>Ga0172381_10007838_pt1 | contig 10515 bp, 8 predicted proteins | sample Leawel6488metaG_FD_119754 | JGI IMG/M metagenome (GOLD analysis project Ga0172381, IMG submission 119754) | Leachate microbial communities from a municipal landfill in Southern Ontario, Canada - Leachate well 64-88 metaG | ecosystem: Engineered > Solid waste > Landfill > Unclassified | place... | reverse complement strand
AAGTAATGGTACTCCTGAAACAAATAGGAGAAGAGTCGTTATTAGTAAATAAGAAACAAAACCAATATAACCATATAAGACCGAAAGACCGACAACGCCTAATCCAAACCACATAAGTGACTCGCCAAAATAATTGGGATGACGCGAGATGGCCCATAAACCTTGATCCATAATTTTTCCGCGGTTTTCTGGTTTTTTGATAAAACTTCTGAGTTGAGCATCACCAATGCTTTCAAAAAGAAAGCCAATAATCCAAAGTACACCACCGGCAAACGTAAAGCCATAGACGAGCCAATTATTGGTGTACGTCACGCCGTTAAGGGTCACAAGAATAACGGCTGAAACTAAAATCGAAAGTCCGGCTTGCGACATAAATATTTTAAGAAAAGCTAAAAACTTAGGATGTTTTTTTCCGACCAAATTATTGCGCATTGTTACATAGCGATAATCTTCTGGTTTATTCCAGTTGCGTTTAAACAAATATGAGGAGAGACGTATCCCCCAAATAGTCACCGCGACAGTAATTACAATTGCGGGAATGCTTGGCCAACTCATGTTCACAAGCGAGGTGATAAGCAGAGCAGACCAGGCGTTAACGACAAAGCTTGCCCCCCACACGATATCGATGTAACCATAGTTTTTCTTAGCTTCGGCCACGAAATAAGTAAGAGTGAAAAATAAGACGACGAGAACGGGCGGCAAAATGTATCCAAGAATTTCCATCATCTATACCCCCAACAAAGTTGCGAGATAAAAGACGGCAATCGAGGTTGCTGTCGAAAGAAATGTTCCCCACACAATATCCGCAATGGTGACATTTAAAGGCCATTTTTTCAAAGTCGCAAAGTTAGTTAAGTCATATGTTGAATAAGTAACAAGGCCAAACACCGCGCCGTAAATCAAGGCGTACGACCAACCAAAACCGCTAATGTAAGCTGGAGCGATCACAAACAGAGTAATACCGACAATAAAAATTAAATAAAAGATAATGGCCGGAGCGTAATTCACTTTCTCTGCCATTAGATGACCAAGATTTTTCTTATAGAAGCGAGGTGAGATTTTAATAAGCCAAACTAAATCAATTACTAAAAAAACAACAAACGTCAAGGCGATTAAAATTAAATATTTTACAAACATGTTCGCATATTCCTCCAATATAAATATTACAGGTGTAAAAATGATAAAGATAGATTATTGCTCATCTTTTTTGCTATCTAGTAATTATGAATAATTGCTATACTGCTAATATGAGCGTCGAAAAGCGGAGAATCATCTCCACTAGCGGAATCGTCTATATGTCTATTTTCGTTTTGCTTACAGCGATAATCCTTGTTTTTTCCGGGTTCAGTGGCGAGATTTCCTCTTCGCAAAGTGACTTCGTTGTCAATGTTTTAAACAGTGTTCTTCGTTTTTTTGGCATTATTTTAAATGAATCACAACTCGATACATTTGCATTTTTCGTCCGCAAGTTAATCGGTCATTTTCTCATCTTCTTACTCGATGGACTATTTGTGTATTTATTTCTAATTAAGCTTACTTTTTTCAAGAATAGATGGCTTCATTTTGTTATTGCCATCACCATCATGTTTGTGGTTGCTGGTGCTTCTGAATTAATTCAGCTTTTTGCCAGTGGCAGAAGCGGAAACTTGATTGATGTTGGCATTGATTTATCGGGGGCATTGCTTGGCATCGTCATCGCGTTCATAATCACATTACAAGTAAAAGAAAAAGTGGATTATAAATCCGCTTCTTTATAAAAATCAGCTAATTACTTATCGAATAAATTGGCGATTGCCGCTAAGAAATCGACGCGGCTTTCTTGACCGCCTGAGTAAACCATATCCTTGTTAATCCAGACGTTATTTTTGATACCAACGCCTTCTAAAACAATTTTTAGAAAGACACTATCAATTGGGTTGCCAAGATGCTCTTTGTATACAAAGGTCGGTGTTTCCGAAGTCGTGATGACATACGCTTTTTTAATATGGGTCAGTTTTCCAGCTAAACCGGTCGCGGTTTGAATATAGGCAAAACCTTTTAACATGACTTTATCGATGAAACCTTTCAAAATGGCTGGGCTATCTCCCCACCAAATTGGAAAGATGACAATAAGCTCGTCGGTTTCTGTTAACATTTTTTGGTATTTTTCAACTAACGGATCAGAAAATTTGCCTTGAGAGAAAATGGCTAATTCTTTTTCGGTCATGACTGGATTAAAATTATCCTTGTTTAAATCAATTACTTGAAAAGGTTTATTGTGAATTGCCAGTTTGTTTGTTACAACATCAAAAATAGCTTTATTAAAGCTACCATGCCATGGATGAGCGAGAAGAATGGTGGTTTTCATAAATTGACAGTCCTTTCTTGAGTCCTACAAGAAGCGCGTAGAAATAACTTATCTAAATTATAGAAGGTTAATCAATTGAAACAGTAAAACGGGCGAGCGACTCGAGAGACGCGTTTTGCGCATTAACAAAAGTTGCGATTTCTTCGTCGCTTTTTTGAGCAGCCTTTAAAGCTTTATTGGCATACTCTGTTGCGTGCAGGGCGTGCTCTTTTACATGAGCGGTTGCGATTACATGGCCATATGCTCTTAGCAAGTTCAATCGGACTGGGTCGGTTTCATGACGGGCTAATTCATGCATTTTTAAAGCGTGATTCCGCATATGCGAAACTTTATGGAAACCGGTTAAAAAGCGATTTGCCTCCACGACCATCAACCGATATGATTCGTCATTAGTGACATTGATCTGCAAAATATCAAGGGCCTCGCGGACATTCTTTAAAGCCCACTTCATCATCTCGCGATTAGAAAGCGATTCGGTGAATTTAATTGATTGGACGATTGCGCTAGACGGCATGTCATTCACCTTCTTTTAACTTGCGTTTTTGTTCAAACTTCTTAGCAGTTTTATCAAGATTTTTTTCGCGAGTAAAGTAATTCGTCATTAAATATTTTCCTAATTCGAAAAACGTCTTGCGAATAAGTTTTTTTGTATAACTGTCAGATTCGCGATATTCGCCATAAATGGTTTTAACATTGCCTTTGAAGTTTTCACTAAACTCGCTGAGGGTCGTGCACTCAGAAACCTGAAGCAAATCAAAAAAGTTATCGATGATAATCTGTCGATCGGAGAGGCTAAAACTATAGAGCCATGCATACAAGGAATTCTTGATTTTTCGCGACGATTTGCTAAGCGATGGACGATGAACTAAATCGCTCGTCTCGCTATCGATATGCCAGTTATACATATTATGCTGATTAAACAGACTTCCTTCAGATTTGACAATGTGATAATAGTTATTGGTTTGAAGAATCATGCCGATAATGCTTTCCTCAGGCACAATCTTAACAACCTTGGGAAGAAGATTAATATAATCTGGGGTCTCCGTTATATTTTCACGGAAATCTGGACCGTCGAGATTAAAAATTGAGATAAAGCGCTTTTTGACTTTTTCAGTTTGTTTCATAGCTGAATAAAAAGCGATATTCCCGCCTTTGGAATGGCCAGTAATTAAAAGCCTCGCAAATCGATACTTTTTGGCGATTTTTTTAACATAATTGACGGCTTTACTTTGAGCGGGAATTTCATCCAAAAAGACCATGTTGAAATCTTCTTTCCAGCCATTTATGGTGTCATCAGTTCCACGAAAAGCGATGATTATAAACTTATAATTCACAACAAATGTTGTTGCGGAAAATTGCGTTTCAAATAGTAAATTCGAATTAGAGACGTGTTGAACGACTTTGATATGTTGAAAACGGAGGCTTTTAGCCACACACCGGAGCAATTCTTCATTTTCTTCTTTAAGGTGGCTTTTACTAGCGGCAGCTGTAGCGTTATCAGCCATAAATTCGAGGCGAACACCATTTTTGAAAGGAGAGAAGTCTAAATAAGCAAGTTGAGCGAACACCAAGGCATCAACATCACGAAAATTGCTAAGCTTGAGCTTGTCATTTTCTTTTCTGACATAATTTGTGATATTGATGATTGCCATATTTTTTTAGCTCTCAAATATTTATTTGAAAACCTAACTAATATGGTATTAAATAATACTTGATAATACAATGTTTACAAGAGATAAAGAATTATAAAAGCCACTTAATATAACAAAGTGGATTTCAAGCTACTAATCGGAATTAAATGAAAAGTGTTACTCCAGCTTTTTCCGATTCGGCTAAATAAGTGGCAACTCCTGCATATTCAATTCCGTCAATCAGCTCTTCTTTTTGAATTCCCATCACGTCCATGCTCATCGTACAAGCGATAAATTTAACGCCTGCCGCTTTAGCTTGCTCGATTAAGGTTTCCAAAGAATCAACATTCTTCTTTTTCATAACTGATTTCATCATCTTTGCGCCCATGCCACCAAAATTCATCTTAGAGATTGGCATCTTTTTCGGACCTCTAGGCATCATCGCGCCAAACATCTTTTCGATGAATGATTTTTTGACTTTAACTTTCTGATCTTTTCGTAGCAAGTTAAGACCCCAGAACGTACAGAAAATCGTGACGTTTTTGCCCATTGAACGACTACCTTGGCCGATAATCATCGCCGCCATGGCTTTATCCATTTCACCGCTAAATAACACAATTGTCGTATTTTCGTTTTCAATCGTTTTTTGAACCGGCTTGGCTGAGCCTTTGCGAATCACGGCTGTGTAACCATTATCAGTCGCTTCTTTTTTTAGAAGAGTATTCCCAGTTGCAACGCACCATTTTTCGACATCACTAAAATATCCACTGTCGGTAGCAACTATTTTGACAATTTCGCCATTTTTTAGCTTTTCGACAGCTTTATATGTTTGCATAATCGGGCCAGGGCATTGTAATCCGCAGGCATCAATAAATATCTTTATTTCATCCTCGCGGTAATCAGTACTATTAATCGTTGCTTCTTCGTCGATTACACGATGCTCGGGATTGTGAAGTTCTTCTTCGTGGTTTTTTTGATGAAGAGCTTTATAAATCTTGTATCCACCGAGAAGGTTATGAACATTGGTGTAACCATTATTGACAAGAACTTTGATAAATAAATACGCCGTATGACCAACGTTACAATAAACAACGATGGGGGCGTCTTTTTCCTTCGGCAATTTATCTAGATTATCACGAACATCAGAAAAAGAAATATTAACAGCTCCTTCGATGTGACCAATGCTGTACTCCAAAGGAGTACGTGAATCAATTATGAGTGCTTTTTTTTTACGAAATTCGTCAAGTTCCTGCTGACTTACGACGCCAAATTCTTTTTGCATCATATTGCTACCGACATAGCCGACAATATTGACTGGATCTTTAGAAGATCCGAATGGCGGAGCATAAGCGAGTTCAAGATCTGGCAAATCAAAAATTGTTAATCCGCCTTTAATCGCCGTCGCAATTACGTCAATGCGCTTATCAGTGCCTTCTTGACCAACAGCCTGGGCACCAAGAATTTTGCCGTTTTCAGGGCTAAACAATAATTTAATAACGATATCGCTTGCTCCTGGATAGTATCCAGCATGATTAGAACGAGTCACCATTACTGCTCGATATTCGACGTTTTTCTTATCAAGAGTCTTTTGATTGTTGCCAGTACTAGCGGCCGTCAAAGAGAATACCTTAACGATTGAAGTACCAAGACTTCCGTTAAATTTTACGTCCCAACCATTCATGTGGTCGGCTATTAGACGACCTTGACGGTTTGCCGGCCAGGCAAGAGGCACCGCAGTCGGCGTGCCATCGATGAAGTCTTTGACTTCAATTGCATCGCCTGCGGCATAAACATCAGGAATTACTTCACCGCTTTTAACGTCGATGGTTTGAAGATGTTCGTTTGTCACAATGTGACCTTTAGCTCCGACTTTTAATCCCCCTGAAATTGCCAGTCGCGATTCGGGGCGAACACCGACAGCCATGATAATCAAATCGGTTTTTAAAACGATACCACTTTTAAGGACGGCGGTTTTTCCGTTGTCTTTAATTTCAGCAACCGAGTCTTTTAAATATACTTTAATACCATGCGTCTCAAGTTCATTCTGAGCCATTTTGGCCATTTCAAAATCAAGAGGAGGAAGAATTTGATCGGCTAAATCAACAATCGTGGATTTAATGCCTTTTTCGACGAGATTCTCGGCAAGTTCGACACCGATAAATCCGCCACCAATAACGACGGCTGATTCAACTTTTTCTTTGTTAACGAAATTATAAATTTTATCGGTATCAACAAGATTTCTCATTGAGAAAACATTGTGTGCTTTTTCAATGCCAGGAATTTGTAGCCAAATAGGCGCGGCCCCCGGTGATAACAACAACTTATCGTATGTCTCATCATATGTGCGTCCGGTTTTAACTTCTTGAACCGTCACTTTTTTATGTTTTGTATCAATGGCGATAACTTCTGAAAAGTTGCGGACATCGATGTTAAATTTATTCTTAAACGTTTCGGGTGTTTCCACGAGTAGGCGTTCGCGGTTGGTAATGACGCCTCCGATATAGTAAGGAAGCCCACAATTAGCAAAAGAGACGTGCTCGTCTTTTTCGAAAATGATAATTTGATCTTCTTCGCTTAACCTACGAGCCCGCGTTGCCGCTGTTGCTCCGCCGGCCACTCCGCCAACAATAACTATTTTCTTCATAATTTTTACCTCATTAAAAATAAGCGTCTGATAGACTAATAACATTTTATCATATGGCGGGCGGCAGCATAATCATCATGCTTATAATTAAAATTTATCAAAGCATACCATTTTCTTTTTGGGAAAAAGGAATGCCAACTGCTCATTTCCGCGACCAAGAAAAAGGACTTTCGTCAAATCTTCAATTGCAATCTCAAGATCGTACTCCTCACATACCATAACGTCTAATTTTTTCTTAAGCAAAAATAAGCTTAAAATCGTGTTGTTTATTTTAACAAACCGGTCAACAATTTTTAAGCGAATTGCGCCAGTTTCTTCTTCCCTAAACGAGATGCTTCTTAGTAATTCGAAAACATTGAGTATGCGAATCATGTTTGTTGGTATATCGCCCTCTGGATGAGGCAAAAATGTCTCTGATGTATCGAGATCTTTATGCACTGGTTTTTGTTCCTCACATAGCAATATTTCACTAATATCTCCATCCTTCCGAGCGGCGTATCCGACAATTTCGTTCTCTTTTTTAATAAGTTCAAAAACATAGCCATCCTGCCACAAGGAGTTCATGTATTTCACATAATAGTTCTCATCGCGAACGACATATCCTTCATAATTGTCGACGTATTTGTTATACATATTAGCTAGAAGTTCCGCATCATTGGTTTGTTCCAATCCGCATTCAAATGATTGCGGATATAAATCGATGTTTCGCGAAAAGACATATTGAATAAATCCGTAGTCAAAATAAAAATCTGGATTAACTGGATAAAGCGAGACAACTATATGACCCTCCTTAATCAGCGAGTCAAACGTCTTGTTCATGACTTCGCGCATCAGCCCCTGACGTCGATAGTTTTTATGGGTGCTGGCCGCGACAATAAAAGGTAAATCAATAATTTTATTATTGTACCTCATTTTTTTCATGATAATATGCAGCGCGGACGCCACGACGCCATCACGTTCTATAGAAAAGGTGTAATTTGGACGATAATAATGAAGAAAAAAGAAATCGACATAATCGCGTGAGTCTTCGAATGATTCTAAATAAAGATGATAAAGTTCAATCGTTCTCGCATCGAAAAGACAAGAATATTTACGCTCTTTTTTGATTGGATTGAGGGCAAATTTGGCTTTCCTAAGTTGCGGTAGACCTAGATCTTCTTGCCTAGTTAATACTCTACATTCTTGATAATGGGCAGCGACCGTAAGTTGGACGAGAAGCGCTCCACTTCCAGCAAAGTTCAAATCATTTTTTTCAAATAAAATAGCGGCGTGATTAAAGACACTAATCGTGCCAATACTCAAGCCAACAATAGAATTATTAACAAGTAACAAATCGCAGAATAAATTAATACAATTCCGACTTTTTAAAGCATAAAGGATGGCATCAAAGTCTTCGCCGGCACCACCTTCTTGCTCATAGCGAGAAAGGAATTCTTGAACCAAATCAAAATGCTGATCCTCATAAGGAAGGAATGAATAATTATATTTCTTCTTAAATTGAGCAATTTGATTTCGTCTCCGCGAGTACTTACCGCCTTTCATTTGTGCTAAATCACATGGGTTATAGATATATTCAGAAAAATAATCGTCGTATAGATAAAGACCATCTTTCATTAGAGTGCCTTCCATCATTTGTTTTGATAAACCGGCGACTAAAGCATCTGGGAAGTTGTCCTTAATGTATGTAAGACCTTCGATGAATTCTTCTTTTGTTCGGCATATCGGTGGAAAGAAAAGCCACTTGCTATCTTGTTCTAGACTTCGAATAACCCCAAGTTCATCATTAATCCAAAGTATTTCAATTTGATTTTTAAAATTCCAAACAAACATATTTTCGAAAACAAGTTCGCTTGAAGAATAATCATTAATAAAAAAAGAGTCATCCAATAAAAGATTAATCCTCGCTTTATCGATTAATCTAAGAGTACGAAAAGTATTCATTGTTAATTATTATACCAAGTTTCTTCGAGTTGCACTTGCGTCTCAAACAACTATTCGCGCACTATTTATAATTTTATTAAAATTGACAACGTTAACATTTTGTATTTATAATATATTTGGTAGACAATAATGAGTATTACTTTAAAAGGACTTTCCAAAATTACTGGCTATTCAGCCATTACTATTTCGCGCGCTTTAAATAAACCCGAACTCGTTAAAGAAAAAACAAGAGAAAAAATCTTATATGCCATTAACAAGTACCACTATTCACCAAACAATGTCGCCAAAGCTCTCGTTTATAATCGCACAAATATAATTTATTTATATGTTCCATACAATCTTGATCCAACTAACCAATTTGTTTTGCAGGTAAGCGCGGGTATTAGCGGTTATCTCGGCGAACATGGATATTCAGTTCTACTTAGTAAAAAATGGTATAACCATGAAGCGGTCGACGGTTTAATTCTCATGGGCTTAACAATCGCGAATGAAGATAATCTCAAAGCATTAGCGCTCGAAAAGCCCCTTGTTCTCTTCGGCCATAGTGAGAACGCCGATTGTATTGATGTGGATAATGTCAAAGGAATGGAAATGATTACAGAATATGCCTATACAAAGGGCTATCGGAATTTCGCGTTCGTTGGCATCAATGAAAATAAGAAATTTACACAGGATCGGTTTGAAGGATTCAAGAATACTTTGAAAAAACACAATTTGGAATTACAGAAAAAAATGGTCGATTTTGTTGAAAACAACGCAAATGCCGGATTTTTAGCGGGTAAAAAGTTACTAACTGATAACCCTCGGATTGATTGTATTATGTGTTCGAGTGACGACCAGGCAGCTGGTGTAATACAAGCCGCCTCGGCCCTTAATCGCTATGTTCCGGATAGTCTTGGCGTCACTGGTTTCGATGGTCTTGGTAAGGAGCTTATTATCAATCCTCAATTAACAACCATTCATCAGCCAATTTATGAAATCGGTGTCGAACTAGCAAAACTCCTATTGAAGAAGATACATCATCCACGAAGCGTTAATGCCGGCGTGAATTATTATATGCCTGTGTTAAAAGTCGGAAACTCGACGCGCAAGTAAATTTGAGGTTTATAGGCAAAATGTTCATTTCAATACGATATGTTAACGATATCATTAGGGGGAAAATATGACTAATAAGGTTTTTGCAAAAATAAGTTTCTTGCCAACCATCCTTTTATCCTTAGTCGGGTGCCAAGATAATCAGGGTGAGGGCATCGTTTCTTTTTGGGCTTATCAGCCTTCGACGCAAGCACATCAAAATGCTTTTAGAGCTTTGATTTCCGATTTCACCGAGGAGACTGGCATCAAGGTTAAATTAAATTTAGTTGTAAAAGATAGTTTTAATATGGCACTTAATAGCGCGCTAAGCGGTCGTTCAAAACCTGACATGTCTTATCTTGATCAGCCGTTAATTGCCGATTATGCCTCCGATGGGACAATCTACGATATTTCTTCAATGTTTGCTGATTTTACTTCGGTCAGTCAGGACGATTTTTTCTCCTCGGTATACGAAACAAACATCTATGATAATAAACTATATGGCCTTCCTCTGAATGTAACCGCCAGCGTTTTATTTTATAATAAAAATCTTGTCGCTACCGTTCCTCAAACATGGGAGGAGTGGCTTTCGTGCCGCGATAGTCTTCCAAGTGGAAAATCACTATTTGATGGTATTGGAAATGGTGGGTATGCTGGATGGTATTTTCAAGCTTTTTTAGCAAATTGCGGAGGTTCATTTTTAAATGAAGGAAAATCGGCGGTTGCTTTTAATGATTCACACGGAATTGAAGCAGCCGAAATGATTCGTAGCCTATATGGAAGCGATCAAACTTCAATCATTAATCGCGGAACGAGCGATGCTTTTGGTAATGGATTGGTCGCGTTCAAACTCGGTTCTTCATCAGACATTGATCGTT
>Ga0172381_10007837_pt1 | contig 10515 bp, 12 predicted proteins | sample Leawel6488metaG_FD_119754 | JGI IMG/M metagenome (GOLD analysis project Ga0172381, IMG submission 119754) | Leachate microbial communities from a municipal landfill in Southern Ontario, Canada - Leachate well 64-88 metaG | ecosystem: Engineered > Solid waste > Landfill > Unclassified | place... | reverse complement strand
TTTCGGCTTTACTTCCGGCTATGGTGAACCCGACAGAGAAATCGGCGGCTATCCTGAGATAAAAGGCTATACCAGTGGCTGTTCTTTTATTATCCGCGCGGCCGTTTTTCAAAAAGTCGGCGGTTATAACGAAGAATTCTACATGTATCATGACGATATCGAGTTAAGCTTGAAAATTCGACTGGCCGGGCATAAGATAATCCTCGCGTCGCAATCGGTTATCTTCCATAAATATGAATTCTCCCGGAGCGTCCGCATGCTTTATTATATGGAACGTAATCGCTATTTAACTCTCCTGATTTATTATCCGGCGCGGATTTTTTGGCTGGCCGCTTTGCCGCTGATTTGTATGGGGCTAGTTATGTTTTTTTATTCTCTTACCAACGGCTGGTTCAAAGAGTATTTGAAGATCTGGGGTTATTTCAGTCGCCGCTCTACTTATGTGAAAATCCGCGCCGCCCGCCAAGAAGTTGAAAAAATTTCTATCGTTAAGTTTTCAGAAATTGCCCGCGATTTTACTGGAAAGATTGAATTCCAAGAAATCGCCAATCCGCTTTTGAAATATATCGGGAACCCGCTGATGACTCTATACTGGAATTTAGTTAAAAGAATTATTTAATATGGACTTATCAATAATTATTGTCAATTATAAGAGCCAAGCCAAGCTGGCTAATTGCCTAGAATCCATTGCCGCGTCTGAAGCGGGCGGCTTGTCTTATGAAATCATCGTCGTTGACAATGCTTCCGGAGATAATCTTGATGGTATTAAAGTCCGCTGGCCGGAAACGAGAATAATTTTTAGTCCTAAGAATCTGGGCATGGGCGCCGGCAATAATCTCGGGATTGAGGCGGCACGCGCTTCTGTTGTTTTAGTTTTAAATCCTGACACTCTTATTCACGCCGATGCGTTAGCTGTGTTATTTAATTATCTAAAGAATAATCCCGCCGTCGGTCTCGTGGGTCCGAAGCTCCTAAACTCCGATGGATCGCTGCAATTTTCTTGTTCCCGTTTTCCTCGTTTTTTTATGCCTTTTTTGCGCCGGACCTCACTAGGGCGGTGCTTTAAAAAAGAAAGCGCCCGTTTTATTATGGATGATTTTGATCATAATTATACCTCTCCGGTCGATTGGCTGATGGGATCATGTATCATGTTTCGTAAAGAAATAAATTTGCCGGGCGGTCGCCTTTTCCGGCCGCGTTTCGATGAACGTTATTTTATGTATTTTGAAGATACAGATTTAGCGCGCCAATTCTGGTATAATGGATTACAGGTAATATATAATCCCGCAGCGGTCGTTATTCATGACCATCAGCGCCAAAGCGCTAAATATTCTTGGTATCTCGCTTTGTTCGTGGATAAGTTGGCTAGGCGGCATATCAGTTCTTGGTTAAAGTATTTTGCAAAATGGGGATTTAAGCCTCGTAATTATAAATAATATGAAAAAAATCAGAAAAGCTATATTCCCGGTTGCCGGTTTCGGCACGCGGTTTTTACCGGCCACTAAAGCTCAGCCGAAAGAAATGTTGATGGTCGTCGATAAACCGGTTATTCAGTATTTAGTCGAGGATGCGGTTAAGGCCGGCATCGAGGAAATAATTTTTGTTACCGGCCGCGGCAAGCGGGCGATTGAAGATCATTTTGATTATTCTTTTGAACTGGAAAAGACTTTGGTGGAAAAGAATAAACTTGATCTTTTAAAGAAAGTTAAGGAAATAGAAAATCTCGCTAAATTTTCTTATGTCCGCCAGCCGATTCCGTTGGGCGACGGCCATGCGCTGAAATGCGCGGCGCATCTCGTCGGGGATGACGAGCCGGTTTTGGTCATGTTCGGAGATACTTTATTCAACGGTCAGAAATCGCCGATCAGCCAGGTAATTGAACTTTATGAGAAATATGGCGATCCGGTCGTTGGTTTATCGGAAGTCGACAAGGCCGAAGTTAATAAGTTTGGAGTCATCGCTGGAACCGATTTAGGCCAGGGGAATTTTGAGATTAATAAGTTTGTCGAGAAGCCGAAGGTTAGCGAAGCGCCGTCTAATCTGGCGGCGGTCGGCATTTACGTTATTACTCCGGAAGTTTTTAAAGTTTTAGACGGAATGAAATCCGGAAAATCAGGCGAGATCCGTTTAGCCGACGCTTTTGATATCATGCTAGAAAAAAATCGCCCGTTATATGGGAAAAAGATAGAAGGGGAGTGGCTGGATACCGGCAATAAATTCAATTTTTTAAAGGCCTCGATAAAATTCGGCTTGAAAGATAAGGAAATCGGCGCGGATATTCAAAAGTTAATCAATGATTTGGCGGAGTAAGTATTTTAATCCGGTTATAATGAAAAAAGGCTGCCTCTGAGGTAGCCTTTTAAAATTCCTTTTTTATATTCTATTGCAAGATCATTTTAAATATTCCCGACTCCGTTCCGGTTTGCGCCCAGAAATAGAGAATATTATCTTTCGCGTCCAGAACCGCGCCGGAAATTTTATTGGTCTGGTATATTTTAGTGATGGTGTTCATTTTTATATCGAGGACGTTTAGGCTGTTAGCGCTGGAGAATACTAGATAGTTGCCCTCGCTGTTCCAAATCAGTTTGGTTATTTCTTCGCCGACGCGAGTCAGTAAGTCCGATTTTCCCGTTTCCAAATTAAGCCGGTATATTTCCCAGGTGTTGCTGTAGAGAAGATTATTGTCGTCGAGCCATTGCCAGCTGATAACATCCTGAACGGTCTTTAAGCCGTTTTTGGCGCTGCTTGGATCCCAAATATATAAAGTTTTATTTAAATTATCATAGAGGGTCAGCGGTTTAACCTCATCATAGTAGAATTTATAATTGCCGACGTTCGGAAGATTCAATTCTTGTTCTATTTTTTGTGTCGCCAGCGAATATTGATTGAGAGAAATTTTTGTTCCATCGGAAGAAACAAAAAATAAATAGTCGCCGCGCGGTTCATAAGTATTAAAATTCCGGCCGCTGATTACGAGGACGCTAGTTTTGTTTTTCAAATTTAAATAGCCGATAGCGTCGCCTCCTTGATAATAAAGGCGATCCTGATCTTCATCTAGAAACCAATTATCCGTTGCCGCTCCGATTAATTTGCTGTAATTAGCGTCTTCGGCCGCGGTTAAGCCGTAAATGTTTCCGGAAGAGAATAATTTGTCGCTATTTTTCAACCAGAATGATTTGGCGCTAGCGCCGGAAATTATTCTTTCTTGGCCGTTTTTTAAAGTTATTATTTTATTTTCTGCGGGAATATAAAGATATTTGCGGTTGGCGCTCAGCTGGACTTCGGTATTGTCGCTGGTGGCGAGCAGTAAGGGCGTGTTGTTGCGGAAAAGGTTGATATCCTCGGAGAAAGTTGTCTGTCCGGAGGAAACATAAATTTTTTTCTGGAAAGGCCAATATCCTTCGAGTTCCAAACGAAGATCATGTTCCCCCGGCAGGACGTTTTTTACTTTTGTCGCCGTTGTCAGATATTCTGTTTTTAGCGGATTCCAAGAAAGATTGGATTGCGGCTCATCATCAAGGTAGACGACGGCTCCTCGCGGGATAGTGTCAACGGCGATCATTCCGGTTTTGATCAGTAGGCGGTTAAATTTAGGCGGCCAACTGGTGTTCAGTTTGTAGCCGGAAGCGTAAAAAGACATGGCCAGCGTCCCGAAGACGAAGACAAAGACGAAGAAATAAAACAAGCTGTCGCGGAATTTTTTGGACATAAATAATTTTAATCGACGCGCTTGATATCGGCGCCCAGTTTTATAAGTCTTTCGTCTAATTTTTCATAGCCGCGGTCAATCTGATAAATATTATCTATTTCCGTGGTTCCTTCGGCGATAAGCGCGGCGATAACTAGAGCGATACCTGCGCGGATATCCGGGCTGATCAGGCGTTTGGCGGCTAATTTTGTCGGTCCGGTAATAACGACGCGATGCGGATCGCACATGATTATATTAGCGCCCATCTGCGAAAGCATATCCGTCCAGATCAAACGGCGGTCATAGATAGTTTCTTGGATAAGAGAATTACCTTGAGCTTGAGTCATGAGGACGACATAAGGCGATTGCAGGTCGGTTGGGAAGCCTGGGTATTCGTGAGTTTTAATATCGCGGCTTTGGATATTTTTGGAAGGTTTCATTAACAGCCAGTCGGTGCCTCTTTCATACTTGACGCCAATCTTATCAAAGATAACCAGTAAGCTCATGATATGTTCCGGGTTGCAAGAAGTTATTTTTATTTCTGATCCGGTAACGGCCGCCATGATTGCGAATGATCCGGTCTCGATTCTGTCGGGGATAATATCAAAAGTTCCGGCAGTAATTTTTTCCGCCCCCTCGATAGTTATCGTCGGCGTTCCGGCGCCGGTTATTTTTGCTCCTTGAGTATTTAAATAATCGGCTAGGGCTTCAATTTCCGGTTCCATCGCGCAATTCCTCAGAGTGCTTTTACCGGGGATGAGGCAGGCGGTCATCATTAGGCTTTCCGTAACGGTGACGCTGACTGTCGAGAAAAAATAATCGGCCGGTTTCAGTTTTTTGGCTTTGACGTGATAGTACTTGCCGTTCTCTTCTTCAACCGTCGCTCCAAAAAATTTAAATCCTTCTAAAAATAAATCAATCGGCCGGCTGCCGGCGCCGATAACGCAGCCTCCGGGGTGAGGGAACTTAACTTCGCCGAAGCGGGCTAAAAGCGGCCCGACGAACATAACCGAAGTTCGGAATTTATCGGCCAGTTTCGGAGATAATTCAATTTTATTAATATTCTTGGTGCTGATAGTGGCACTGGAACCGTTACGGGTTATTTCGGCGCCCAGATCTTTAAGCAAATCAAAAGATTTTCCAATATCTTCAATATCCGGGATGTTGTTGATAGTAATAGTTTCCTCAGAAAGGATGGTTGCCGGGATTATCTTTAAAGCAGCGTTTTTAGCGCCTCCGACGGCTATTTTACCGCTTAGTTTGTTCCCTCCGGTAATAACGAATTTTGGCATATTTGTAAAGCCTTTTATTAGTTAATCTTAGTTTTACTATAACCTATTTGTTGACATTTTTCAAATATTTGCTATTATTAAGTTAGTTCAGAGCTACATCTGATTTTTTATTAAAAAAATTCGCTAATATGTCAAAAATTGCAGTCATTAAAACCGGGGGCAAACAGTACAAAGTTAAAGAAGGGGATACTATTAAGGTAGAGAAACTGGAAGCTGAAAACGGTAAAAAAGTTAAATTCGATACTCTTTTGATCGCCGAGGGCGATAAATTAGAGTTGGGTCAGCCGTCTTTAGGCGATAAGGTTGAAGCCGAGGTGCTGGAAACCGCTAAGGGCAAGAAAGTAACCGTTGTTAAATATAAGAATAAAACCAGATACAAGAAGACTGTCGGCCATCGCCAGCAGTTTACCGCCATCAAGGTTTTAAAAATTGCCTAATTTCTTGGAATAATTTTTAAAATAAAAAACCGCTTCTTATTTGAGCGGTTTTTTGTTTTTCCTGTTTGTCTTTCTGGCGTGACGTTTGTCGCGCCGTTGATTTATCCTCTCTTGCCGGTTAGCCCTTATCCTCTTTAGCATCTTTAGAAGGATTAATCCTTTTTTGCGAGGTAGGAGTTTTATTAAGAGTCGAAGCCTTGGTAATAATCGCCTGGTATTTTCTTTATTTACTTTTAAAGTACGGGCGAATCCCATAATTAAATTAACATGGCCGTTAACTCGTTTGTTAAAGAGTCCTATGAACCACATGATTCCTAGCGCCAGAGCCGCCAGGACGGTTAAGGCGATAGATAATGTCAGCATTTTTTTCCTTTCTTTCTTTTTATTTTAATTTACTTTAATTCATTTCGATATTTTAAAGCATTGCCGAGAGTCAGTTCATCGGCGTATTCCAGGTCGGATCCGGCCGGCAGGCCTTTAGCCAAGCGGGTTATTTTTAAATGATCTTTCAATATTTTTGTCAGATACATGGCCGTGGTTTCGCCTTCCATAGTAAAGTTAAGCGCCAGGATTATTTCTTTTGTATTTTCACTTTTTATTTTTTTTACTAATTTTTCAATATTCAAATCTTCCGGACCAGTTCCGCTGATAGTATTAATAAGTCCGCCGAGAATAAAGTAGCGGCCGTCGTATTGTTTCGTAGTTTCAATGGCAATCAGATCCTGGATGTTTTCAACAATGCAGAGAATATCCCGGCGGCGGGCGGTATCGGCGCAGATAGCGCACGGAGCTTTTTCGCAAATACTTAGACATTCCGGGCAGACGGTGATTTTATCCTGAAGTCCGGAAATCGCCGCTCCGAAGCTTTTTAATTTTTCCGGGGCCTGCCGCAACAAATAAAAAGCGTAGCGTTCGGCAGTTTTTGGCCCGACGCTAGGCAGGTTGGATAGTTTATCTATCAAAGTTTGGAGAGCGGTCGGATATTTCATCCTAGTTTAATCCGGGAATGCCGCCCATCTCTTGAAGTTTTTTAGCCATCAGTTTTTGGGCGCGCTTTAAGGCTTCGTTAAAGCAAGTTTTAACGGTTTCTTCCTGGACATTCTTGGTTAGTTCACCGTTAAGTTTTATTTCTAATATTTCCATATTGCCGTTCAGAACGATTTTGACGCCGTTTTTTTCTTCGGTAACCGTTTCTTGCGCGAGTGCGCTCTGCATGGTTTTCGCTTGGCTGCGGAGGTCTTTAAATTGTTTTAATTTGCTGAACATATTTTTTATTTAAATAATAATTAATGAATTTAAGTTATTGCTTGGCCTTTTTAAAAGTCTATCGGTTTGGATTCGGTCGGCATCTTAGTGAGGCTTTTGAAATTAACAGTATTTTCATCAAAGAATAAATCCACTTTTCCGGTCGGGCCGTTGCGGTGTTTGGCAATATGTATTTCCGCTTTGTAGCGCTCATCCAACGGCAAGTCATTAATATTATAGCCGCGATCCGCCGCTTTGCGGTAAATAAACATGACGACGTCGGCGTCCTGTTCGATAGAACCGGAGTCGCGCAAATGGGAAAGTTTAGGAATTGCCGGATGAGTCATTTCCACGGCGCGCGATAATTGGGCGAGGGCGAGAATCGGGACGTTCAGTTCGCGCGCAATCGCTTTTAAGCCGCGGCTGATTTCAGCGATTTCTTGAACGCGGTTATCGCCGTATTTCCCGCGGCCTTCCATTAATTGAAGATAATCGATAATTATCAAACCCAAGCCTTTTTCCATCTGGAGACGGCGCGCCTTAGCTCTGATTTCCATGATTGATAAAGTTCCGGAATCGTCGATATAGATCGGTGCTTCCGCCAGCTTGCCCATGCCGTCGTTAAGGCGCATGAAGTCTTCATCGGAAAGATTTCCGGTGCGCATTTTCCATAAGCTGATATTGGACTGGGCACAGAGCATGCGGTCGACTAATTGTTCCTTGCTCATTTCCAAAGAGAAGATACCGACACCCTCTTTGCTTTTAATCGCCGCTTGTCGGGCGATATCCAGCGCGAAAGAAGTTTTTCCGACAGAAGGGCGGGCTGCCAAAATAATCAAGTCGGATTTTTGCAGTCCGGCTAAAAGATTGTCCAAATCGGCAAAGCCGGTCGACAAGCCGCGGAGCTTTCCGCCGTATTTATGGAGTTCGTCGATACGGTCGAAAGCGGCCGTCAATAAATTATCTATCGGTAAAAAAGCGTTCTTTAAATATTTGCGGGAAACGCCGAAAACTTTTTTTTCAGTTTCATCAAGAATTTCGTCAATTTCTCTTTCTTCATTAAAACTCATCGATGATATTTCCGCGGCGGCTTGTTGGAGGCGGCGCAGGGTCGCTTTGCGCTGGATAATATTGGAGTAGTTTACGATGTTCCCGGAAGTGGCGACCGTATTGGAAAGTTGGGCGAGATAGGAACGCCCGCCGACTACCGCCAGTTTCTTTTTTTCTTCCAGACGGTTGGAGAGGGTTATAATATCTATCGGTTCTTGGCTGGCGTATAATTCTTTGATTGCGTCATAAATCAGGCGATGGGCGTCCTTATAAAAATCTTGCGGCATGATCGTATCCGCAATTTTGATGATCGCATCTTTATCGATTAAAAGGGAACCGAGAAGTGATTCCTCGGCTTCTAGGCTGTGCGGTGGTACTTTGGCGATTAAATTATCATCGTTAGTAGCCATATTGTTTTAGCCGAATGATTAGAATATTTCTTTAATTTCTTCACCATTATTTTAGCCTATGCTTATCATTTTTTCAATGACTGTTTATTAACTCTTTATTAACGATTTATCAACTTAACTAAGTTGACAAAGGTCTGGTTTTCTTATGGGTTTTGGCTATATCCCGGGTTTATTTTTTGTAATATTCAATCCATTTTAATATTATTTCTAGTAGTCGTTTATCAGGGTAGTTAATAGTTAAGGTGCCATATTCAGATTTGTTTTTGTAAGTGCCCGGTTTTCCTTCGTGAAGGTATGATTTATAAAAACGTTCTTTTGGTATTCCAGTATTTTTTATCCAAAGCGATAATAATTTTTTTTCGTCATGGTCGGGGTATATATGAATTAATGCCTTTAATCTATTCTCATCAATTCCGCATATAGTTCTAAGAAATTTTAAGAATACACGGATCATGGCCGGGTCGCTATTAGTGAATTTAACCACGTTTCCCGATTTTCCTCCTTCTCCCCAATATAACATTATTCCAGCAGTTTTAAGGTTTTTGTCGCTGGTTGAAAGTGAGGGCTTTAATCGAAATGGTTTTTTATTAAATTTTGTTAAATACCATTTATTAATAGCTTCCGATCTCGGTCGTCTTTTTATCTTATTCTTATCTAGCCAATATCTGACAACAGAAGGGGATATATTAAGTTTTTTGGCCGTTTGGGCCATAGAAAACCCATCCAGGTATAATTTGGAAATTAATTTGGGGAATGTTTTTTTATTTTGCATATTTGTATTATATAAGAACAGCTGTTATAAATCAAATTGGTGTGCATAAATAAAACCACCCAAATCATAAGATATGGGTGGTTTTATTGCAGGGAGCCGACTGTCGGGCTTGAACCGACGACCTGCCGCTTACAAGGCGGCTGCTCTACCAGCTGAGCTAAGTCGGCGAACTGACATAATCAATATAAAAGATTTTTATCCGTTTAGCAAGTCTGCGGCAGTTAAAATTAAAAGGAAGCCAGATTTTCTGGCTTCCTATTGAGTTTAGAATAATAAATCGTAAATGTTTTTTTCGACTTCAATTTCCATAATCACTTCATCCCCTTCCGATGTACCCGTCTCTTCGATTACTGCCGCCATGTGGGTTAAAGGCGATCTATCTACGGCTTTGTCAATCGGCTCGGCCGCTAAGGAGAGGATATGCTGCTCTCTGTCGCTTAATTTTTTTGCCGTTTCTGCTGACGGCATTCCCTTAATTTCAAACTTTTCTTTTTTGTTTCTGTTACTAAATTTGATATTTAGGATTTCTCCGTCGGGGTCGTTGTATTGATAATCAAATACAATTTCAACACCCTTCTCGTTTGAAAATTTAACAAATCCTTGAAATCCTGAATTTGTTTTTTTCGCCGTTGCGGAAATTTCAATTTTTTTCTTCATCTTTTTTTTGTTTTTAAGGTAAATGTTTCAAATTGAATTACCAGGAAATATTATACTTTTTATCTATTTTTGTCAAGTAGGAGAAAACAAAAAACAGGCCTGAACCTGTTTTTTTGTGCGCCCAGCTGGATTCGAACCAGCGACCATCAGCTTAAAAGGCTGTTGCTCTACCAACTGAGCTATAGGCGCTCGTTATAATAAAATGGCCATATAAATGAGCCAGTTTTATTACAAATTTGATAATAACAAAAGATTTATCGTTTGACAAGAGCCAGGGAAGGTTGGGAATTTAAAATTGGAATAATTCATCAATAGTCACGCCTAAAACCAGGGCGACTTCATGAGCCAGTTTTAAGGAGGGATTATATTTCCCGGCCTCCAGGAAGACAATAGTTTCCCGCCGGACGCCGACTTTCTGTGCCAGTTCCTCTTGCGTCAGTCCGCGACCGGCACGGAGTTCTTTGATTTTATTAGTCATATAAAGTTAGCGGCAGGCGCCTGTCGGCATGGCGGCGTTAGGATTTCCGTGTTTGGCCCAGCTTCCGTTATTGCAGATCCATTCATCTTCCGGAGTAAACATTCTGAGGCTGGCAAAGGTTAAGATAAAGGCGACGATTAGGGCTAGAAACAGAAAAGGGAGGTAATGTTTAAATCCTTTAATCAGGCCTTGTTTTTCGCTGGATGCTTTAGCCTTTAAGAAATAGAAAACAATAGAATTAGTCAGCATTAGTCCGCAAATAAGATAGGCAAACAGCATAGCTAGGTTAGTAAAAGTTTCCGGGTTTTTGTCTTTAAGGGCGAATAGGACCAAAACGCTTATCGCCATTAGACTGACAAAGATAGTTAGGCTATACCGCGCTGCCGTACCGGCCAGATTATAGTCGCGTTCATCAGCAAGAACTCCTTTAATTTTTTTTCTGGAGACATTTAAAATAATTAATCCGATGATGACGGCGATAATCGG
>Ga0172381_10007836_pt1 | contig 10516 bp, 14 predicted proteins | sample Leawel6488metaG_FD_119754 | JGI IMG/M metagenome (GOLD analysis project Ga0172381, IMG submission 119754) | Leachate microbial communities from a municipal landfill in Southern Ontario, Canada - Leachate well 64-88 metaG | ecosystem: Engineered > Solid waste > Landfill > Unclassified | place... | reverse complement strand
TCAACCAGGTCGAGTTCCGCCCGGTATAATTCTTTGCCGAGCCGGCGCTTCAGCTCATTGACGGTTTCTTCCTTTGAAGGTAGGAGGAGAGACTGGTTTTTCGCCGGTATTTCAGCCGGGATTGCCGGCGGGCCATAGCTTACCCCGGTGGCCGCGACCGGCCTGGCCGGGGATTTTATTTGCTGAAGGTTGTTGGCATGGCGCTCCATCTCGACGGACCGCTTTTGGGAAAGGCCCTGCACCAGCTTGGCCCGCACCACCTCTGATGCGATGGCCACTCCCTGCCTCAGTAGAAAAGACACCACTGGATTCGTCATATTTCCATAATACCCGTTGACAAGCCCTTAGTCAAGAGGTATGATACTCGCAATCACTCCACCCCGAAAGACTTTAGAGAAAGGCGGCAAGAGACCCCCGAAAGTGCGTAAATTCTACGGGAAGCCCCAGGGAAATGCCTAAAAAGGGAATGGTCTGGAATCCCTACCAGACGTCTATTGCCAACTGCATTCTCGGTCACAGCTCGTCCAGGAACGAGTATGACTACAGCGCCGTCAAAAAGGAGCTGCCGGACGTGCCGGACGGCACTATCGGGCGCGTCGCCAAGGCGCTCCGGGAAGCCGGGTGGAAGATAGGGCCGCCGCTGGGGCAGGCGGGAGATGACATTGAGCCACCGGAGGAGGAGCGTATGAGCAAGGGGGAGAATCCCGACGCCGGCAAGAAGAAGCCCGAACCGCCGAAGAAGCCCGCATCCCCACCGAAGCCGGCCAGCGTTGCCACTATAAGGACGGGCCAGCCGGCGCCCACGGTCTTCATCATCGCCGGGCAGGAGATAAAGATTGACGAGGTGCAGCTCTACGAATCCTACCTTTTATACCTGGATCTGAAGGCCCGCGCTATCCTGAAGACGGACGCCTTCAGTGATTTTCTTTTCGACAGCGCCAGCTCAGTATGGAGAATACTGACGGCCAGAGATAATACCACAGAGGAGGGCGAAGACAATGACGGAAACTTCACGGATGGTGCAGGAGAAGACGGGAGAACAGGCACGGAATACGTCGCCGAAGCCTAACCCCGCGATCTCCAAGGATCTTACCATCGAGCAGGCCTTGGACATGATCGACAACATCGATGCCAAGGATGCGCTCAAGGCCAAGCTCCGGCTGATGCACGCGGAGACCGAGCGGCGTATCCATGATCTTCAGCACCGCTACAAGGGCGAGGACGAGGACGGCGATGACAGAAAAAGGAAGGCCAGCGACCACTGGACGGTGATCGGCGGCAAGCCGATCAAGGACCCCGACGGCGAGTACGATACCTTCGCCCAGGCGTATGCCATCGCCGACCTGGAGAAGAAGGAGCAGAACAAGGAAGGGGGAATCCTCCAGCTGCTACTGACATCCGGACTGATCGGCGGAGGCAAGAGCAATAACGACCAGTTCCAGATCGAGATGAACAAGCTCATGTTCGGACTGATAACGGCCATGATCGGCAACCAGGGCAAGGATAATAGCACTCCGATCATGCAGGCTCTTCAGAAGAAGATCGAGGGCCTGGAGAAAGAAGCCTCCGAGAGCAAAGACCCGGTGAATTCGGCCGCACGCCTGGCCTCGACCCTCAAGGTGTTTCAGGATTTGGGGCTTGTGCCGGCTCCCCGCGACGAGAATGTTTCGGTAGACAGGTTGCGGGAGGAGAACCGCCACCAGGAGGAGCTGCGCCGGCTCGACGCCGAGGTCGAGCTGAAGGAGTCTCTCGGCCGGGCCGTGGAGTCCATCCCGACGGCGCTGGGCGAGGGGGTGGGACACGCTATGTCCGGCCGGGGAGAGCGGGCCGTGGCGGCCGAGCAGTCTTCTCCAAACGTTAAATGCCCGAAATGCGGCACCGGTTTCTACGTACCGGCCGATATCAGCGTGGTAAAGTGTCCGAAGTGCGGACTGGAGCTAGAGAGGCCGAAGCCACAGCCTAGAAGCGAGGCTCCCCAGGCCCCTCCACTCGAAGAAGATGAGCAATCTTAAGGTACCCGCCTGGCTACTGAGTTCCATCGCCGGGGCCGCCGGCGACAAGGCGGCCATCGGCTTTCTCTTCGGGCTGATCCGGGATGTGACTGCCCTGGAGCTCGTCGAGTACATCCGTACCATGAAGCCCCTGTTTTCAGGCGTATCAGCCGAGACCTGGGCCGAGATCCGGCCGCTGGCGCAAAAGGCCAAGATCGATCTTTCCCATGACCGGGTGATAGAGGAGTTCCGGACCCGCCGGCTGGACCTGCTGGCCATCATCATTAATTGCCCGGGCGGGCTTGACTGGCTCGATGCTCAAATCACAACGGCCAAGCGCAACTTACAGATATAGATTGCGCGATATTCTTGCAAAAACCAACCCTTGACAACATAATAAAGCAGGTTTATCCTAAATAACAGGCGGCAAGTGTGCCGCCTTTTGTTTTATAGGAGGGTCTATGGATTACGCAATGGTCGACCAGATCATCAACAACCATGGATTCGCCTCTGAGCCCGCCTTCAAGAACGTTGGCGTTTCCATACACGATATCGGGCCAATGGATATCGGCGGCAAGAGAGTTTGCCCGCTCGGACTATATTATCCCGGGTCAGAAACCATCGTAATCCCCCCGGACGGGCACGAATCCACACTCCTGCACGAGCTGGGCCACCGCTACGGCGACTTCTATCACGGAAACCTGTCGGAGCAGTTTGCCGAAAACTTCCGGAGGAAATACCAGGGCGGCACTGCCCTGATGTACTCCGGTAGGGACCTGGCGAAGCTGCCTCAGCTGGGCACCCTCTGGGAAGAGGGTGAAAGCGGCGTGCTGGAAATGCACTCCGACCGGCCAGTCTCGCCGGCCATGATGGACAAGCTCTACTACGGGCTGCAAGCCCGCAGCCAGGGTGAGCCGGTGCCCCGCCTGTATGTCGACGGGGGCAATGTCCGCATGGACTTTACCCGGGGCGTCGACTGGACGGTCATCGTCGGCGCGATCGGCGGAGGCGCGCTCCTGGCCTCGATGGCCGCCATGGGCTACTCCATGTATAAGGTAGCCAAGGATTCACCCTGGGTAGTACCCACGGTAATCATGGGTTCTCTCATCGCCATAACAGCCGGCCTGAGCCTGGCCAGCCGCTATGCGGTGAAGAGATACGACGCGAGGAGGTAATTTCATGCACGGGCAAAGCGGAGAAGTAGAATACGTTCGTCCCTCCCATGTGCCGGCGCCGGTATTTCGGTCCGACCAGGACATCCTCCAGAGGGCCTATGGCCCCCGATATCGCGTCCAGGTAGCCCCCCAGTACGCGGTGCGGCCGATGCGCGGTCCGGTCGCCCAGATAATCACGGGCTCGCTCGACTTCAACAACATCAAGGTATACTACCAGAACAACGAGGTGTCCAGCGTCCCCGCGGGAGGCCAGTTCTATCTGAAGGTCGGCTACTCAGCCGATTATCCCGGCATCCATCCGCCCGGTAGCTGGAGCACCTGTATCACCTGTATGGCCACGGACGGCAGCGTAAAGAATTACGATATTACTCTGATGATTACTACGTCCGGCGTGATGAAGCTCGATGCGCTGGGGTTGATGACGATGCCTTCTCACGATATCACGCTCAGGCTTTATCTCTGGGCCAGCACCGACGCGGAGACACAGCCGCCGAATCAGTCGCTCTGGTAGGTTAAAATGGCTTACTGGGAAGCAATAAGCAGCACCTTTCAGGGTGTCGCCCTTGAAACGCCCTCCCAGCCATACTGGGAGGCGATAAGCAGCCACTATGTCAATGTGCCGCTGCAATCCACTCAGCCGCCCGGCGAATGGGAAAAGCTCGATAGTCGCAGCGTCAACGTGCCGATGGGGACAGGCCAGCCGCCCGGCGAGTGGGAAAAGCTCACGGATGGCCAGACCTTCAAGGTCTCTACGGGCTTCTCTATCCCCACCGGATTCGAGATCGTCGACGAGGAGGTCTTCCCGGCCGGCGAAACCTACAAAGGGCCGGCCCAGCGGTGCACTGCCTCTTTCAGCTTCTTGCCCGCCAACTGGCCCGGCGTCAAATGGTTCATCGACAAGCTTTTCGCCAACAAGGTAAAACAGGCTGTCCAGGACTCCGGCGAGCAGATACTTACCTATAAACTCTATGAAAAGGGAATAGATTACTATATAGTAGTCGAAGCCACGAATTCGGCCAAGGCGTATGTCGGCCTCGCCTGGACTCCTATTATCATCGCGGCGCTGGCCCTGGCCGGCCTCGTCGTATTGTTCCTCACCATCACCTCGATAGAGGATTTCATTTACGATGTCACCGGCGGGGGCGCGGACGCTGGGAAGACAATAACCAAGTGGGGCCTGATAGCCCTGGGGATCGCCGGGGTTACCGTTATCGGTATCGCTCTATTTAAGAAACCTTCATCGCAAACACAGAAAAAGCCAACATAAGCTCTTGACAAAGGGCTGGTCGATACTTATTATGTTGAACAAAGGCGGCAAGATTCCGATCATTGGGTCGGCTTGCCGCCTTTCCTTTTGATCGAGGATCTTGCCGCCTGATAAAGAAAGGAGGCAGGACCGTGGACTGGATAAACACCGGAATTAATGTGGCAGTGGGTGGGGTGGCAGGCATGGGGGATCAGCTCGTCCAGAACTTCGATGAGAAGAAACGCCGGGAGGCTGAGGCGGCCGGAGAAAAGCTGAGCCTCTGGAAACAGGCAGGGACCTATCTTAACTACGGGGTTCCCATCCTGGCCGTAGTCGGCGCTGCAACGGGCTTCCTCAAGGGCGCCTGGGCTGACAGGCTGATCTTGGTCGGCTCGCAGCTGGCCGGGCGCAAGGTAACCTACACCGTATCGAAGGCTACCCAGGCTACCCCGTGGGTTCCCCGCACTCCCGCACTCGCCGCAAGACCGCCCGCCGCGAGGTCTTACGACCAGGAGTTTCAATCTGCCGGCGCCAAGGCGTTTTAATTTTTAAAGACGCCATGGAATCGAGGACAAAAGGAGGTATACGCTGATGTCCACGAGAAATTACCTTGTCATGTCGGATGACATGACCCTGATGAACAAGACGGATTACCGTCTGAATGCCCTTGCCGCCGGCTACGAACGCTGTGGCGTCAAGGGGATCGGCAACATAAATGCCGATGTTCCCGGCCTGCAGGCAATACCGGCCGCCAACAAGACCGGCCGGGTGGAAGCCATCAAGGCGTTCATCGCCCAGGGGATAACCCCCAAGTCCATCGACCAGCGCGAGCTCGCTCCGCTGACCGACCTGGTTGTGGCGGCCGCCCAGGACTCCTGGCTGACCGCGGCGCTGGCCGTCGTCGGCACCGCCTACACCTGTCTGAACGCCGTGGCCGCCCCGCAGCTGCTTACCGGTAAGCTGATGGTCTGCTACGCCGTATCCGTGGAGTCCGTGAGCCCGATCATGCCAACGTCCCGGCTGACCTTCCGCCGCAACGGCGCTGCCGGTAACATCCAGGCCCAGTTCGATATGGAGCCCATGGGCGTCCGCCTGGAACAGGACGCCTTCTTCTCCGAGCCGGTCGTGATCGATCCGCAGACCATCTTCGCCATCCAGGCCCTCTGCCGCGTCGCCACCGGCATCGGCGAGCGAATCCATATCCACAACTTCCTGTTCGAGTCGGCGGGTGACGTAACCGCCTAAAGGTCGAAAGCTCATTATGGTGGTAGGAGGTAAAAAATGAGCCCCTCGCAGTTAAAAGCTATCCTGTCAGCCATGGTAGAGTCCGGCAACATCCGGTATGAGGGCTTGCCCGCGGCCATAGTCGCCATCGCTGACGATGCGGCCTGGGACCAGCTCTTCGCCGCTGCCGGCGCCCCGGCTACCGATTACTGGCTGTGCGGCTTTTCCTATGGCGTCGCAACCGGCCTCGCCGCCGATGTTAGCCTATTGGTTGACCTCGGCTACGGCGGCGTCGATGGCGCTGCGGTGGCCGCGGCTACGGTGGTTTTGACGAACTATCCCGTCGTCATAACTGCTGGCGCTGCCGCTGTCGGCCCGTCCGCGCTGCCCAGTGAGATGCTACCTTACCCGGTGAAGATCCCCGGCGGCAGCCGCATGGCGGCCCGCATCGCGTCTTCCCCGACGGGTACCGTGGCCTTCACTGAGTTCCGCGTTATCCTCGCGACCGCTGTCTAAGGATAACCACCTGTTCTAGACAAACAAGGGGAGGGAGCTGGCCCCTCCCTCCCCTTCATATCTTTCTTGTAGCAGGCTAACTCCATATATATAGAAAAAGGAGGGCACCATGCCGGATCTGTATATTTTCAAAGCCCAGGTGGGGATGTTCGACCCTGTCGCTCTGCAGGACCAGTACGTCGCCATCCACTATATTCAATCCATCTTCTACCGCAAGGTAAACTTCGTCGAGGCTATTCCTCCCTTCCAGTGCGCCAATCTCGGCGCCATCGCCGCCGGCGCGGTGACCGCGCGGACCAACATCGTCAACCTGGAAATGGCCGACAACGAGTTCGGGCTGTTCCGCTGGTGGACCATCGACGATGTTCAGGTAAGGCTGTATCATCCGGCCGGCATCGCCAAGGCGCAGCTGCGCAACCTCCAGGTTCCCTACGACATGAACACCGTCAACCGCGATCCCAACCTGGTGTCCAGCGAAATCGCGGTCTGGGAAGACAACCGGCCGGCCATGGAGGCCATCAACGGCTCGGCCCTGGCCATCGGCGGATCGCGCATCATCGCCATCGGCTACCGCTTCCACACTGAGGACATGGAGGACAAGGACGACCAGAAGAGACTGGCCATCGTCAAGAATATTAAAGACGGCCTTCAGCCCTGCACCCATGTCTGGTGCTCGGGTCGCGGCATAGGCGACTAATAAATTAAAGGAAGAGAGGAGGATTAATACCATGCTGGTAGAAGATAGAATCATCGTCAATTCCGGGGTGGTCAATCTGGCGGTGGCCGGCGTTGCCGCCGCGGCCGTAGTCTACACCATTCCGATCCTGGCCGGTCAGCTGATCGGCATCAAGTCGGCGAAGATACGCAAGGTCATCCTGCACAATAACGTAGCCGGTACTACCACGGTACTGGTAGGCACTGGTGTCGGCGGCGCTTTCGTGGCACTGCTACCGGCGCTGGATTCGATCAACGGCTTTACCGACATCTACGACACCCTGAACGGTCTGCCCGAAGCGGAGACTTTCCTGAACATCACGGCCTACCCGGTGGCGCTGGGTGCTGGCACGTCGATCGATATCCAGCTCGAACTAGAGATTAGAGGCTAATACGGAGGTGGCACCATGGCCGAAAATAGCGGTGCCATCAAGCTGGCGGCCATTGGCTCATCGGCTACTGCCATAGCTGCCATCGCGATAGCACTATCTCAAAAAGAAGCAAAAGCCGGCACGCAGCCGGGCCAGATACCGCCGGAGGTTATGCAATACCTTGCAGCCATCTCCGGCGCGACCGGACAGACTGTTGTCGAACTTATAGCCATACTGGAGACCCTGAAGAAGGGGGGCTCGTTTATCCAGGGCTATCCGGAGAACGCAGACGTTATCAGATCGGTGACGGTCAACTGCGCGGCAGTAGCTACTCCTTACCAGTGCCCGGAGCTGATTGCGCCCGAGGGTTTCCGGTTCGCCGTAAAGAGCTGGCCCAACAACGCCGTGGGTTCACTGATTTACGTAGGCTCTACGGCGGCGGAATGCTCCAATCCCAACTCGTGCTGGCCGCTTATCCCCAACGATGTCTATATCGCCGGAATCAAGAATTCGAAAGACATCTGGGTGAGCACAACCGTCCCCGGATCGAGGGTGGTAATCAGCATTGAGCAGAGGAGGTAGATATGCCTGATAATCGCGGTATACCTATTCTCCGGCAAGACCTTGCCCATTACGGCGTAATCACCGCCATCATCGATGCCACTACCTTCGAAGTGGCCGGCCTGGGTGGTCTGGGAGACGGAGCCCTGACCGGCTACGGCGCCTATGTTCTGACCAAGACAAACAAGACGGTCACCGCGCCCCATGGCGAGATCCAGTCTATTACTTCTTATGTAAGCTCGAGCGGGCGCATGGTCCACGGGGCCTATACCGTTCCCGTTGTCGTCGGCGACGAAGTGCTGCTTCTGCACCCTAACGTTGCCAACTCCGGCGTCAACTCCTCCCTCCAGGGATTGATTTACTACGGCGTGGTAACCGCGGTGCCCGGTGCCAACCAGTTCACTATCCCGTCCCTGGCCAACCTGGGGGCCGGCAAGTTCAACGGCGCCACCCGGCCGTTCACTGCCTTTGTCTTCCGTGACGCCGGCGGCCTGGGGGCAGCCCCCCAGGGGGAAATGCAGCCGATAACCGCCTATGTAAACGGTACCGGCACTTTCACCACCACGGCCTACACCGCGGCGGTGGCTGTAGGCGATGAAATTCTTATTGTCTTCCCGGCGCTGTCCAGCGCCTCGGTTGCGGTACCGGTGGTCGATAATGTCGTCGGCAACTGGCAGGCGGCGGAGACCGCCCTGGTCACACTGGGGGCCGATGATGTGCGCAATAAGTTCCATTCTCTCATAATTGACATCAACGCCTTGATCGGGAATATCACCATCAGGATTTACACGCAGGTCAACGGCGTGGAGCGGCGGGTTTATCCAATACCAGCCGCTATGACCTTCAGCGTGGCTGGTGATGCGCCGGCGATACCCGTACTCAACGCAACCTGGCCACATCATGAGGCCATGAGGGTGACCGTGCAGAGTGACAACGCGGCCGATAACGGCGCCGCGGTAGGATACGACGCTCTTGTTGAGGCGATGTAATGCTACTTGGCGGGAGTCTTCTGGTAAGGCCGGCGACCAAAATCTCGCAGCTGGCCATAGACGCGGACAAGGCTTGGCCGGCACCGGGCACTCTTACCCATACCCCGGCCTGGCTATATTCCGGGTGGAAGTATAGAAAGAAGTTTACCGTTACTGGGAGCATAGACGGAGCTCAGGCCAACTATCAATTAAAGTTCCGGATTAATAATTCTCCTGGCATAGACAGCAACGGTGTCCTTTATGGCTATACCGGGGGTATCTGCTACACCAACGGCGGTGCCAACAATTACTTTACCGACCTCCGCTTCGTAACCGCGGCTGGCACTCTTCTCAACCACTGGATAGAGTCGTATAGCTACGGCTCCTACGCCGAGGTCATTGTTAATATTGACACTATACCGGCGTCGCCCGGTACCGTGGACTTCTATCTATACTGGGGCAATGCCCATGCCGCGAATATATCGAGCGGGCCGTTAACCCTGGACGCCTTCGATAATTTCGAAAGCGGGGCCCTGGCGAACTGGACAGAGAGGGACCCTATAGCCTGTAACTGGTCGGCCATAGCCGGCGCGGCCAAAGAGGGAGCTTACGGCTGCCAGGGGCAGATGGCGGCAGGAGGTGACGGGGGGCTATTGACCTGGAACGCAGCGACTTTTGAAAACTGCTGCATAGAAATATGGGTACGGCTACCCGACGCCGACACTTTATCCAACTGCCAGGGCGGCATTGTGACAGCCTGGCTGGACAATAATAATTATTACATAATGAAACTGCACGATTATTCGACTACCGAGCGCGTTTACATCAGAGAAATAACCGCTGGCGCTGGAAGCGACCGGAATTATACCACTTTTGCCATATCCCCTACTTCCTGGTACAGACTGAAGGTTTACATGGCCAAGGTCGGGGCCAACCTCCTGCAGTGGGTCTATGTAGACGATACCCAATATGCCTATTACAGCGACGCTACCCCCAGGGCGACTCCTAACAGTGTCGGTCTCTGGTGCGCCAATACTAACGCTTCACGTGTCTGGGTAGATACTTTCAGGGTGCGGAAGTTCACTGTCGACGAGCCTCTTGTTACCGTCTGGGACGCGGAGGAAAACTATTACAACTCCCCCCTTTACGGGGTCGTCAACGTCGTCGAACTGGCCGCCGGCATGGTGAAGGGGGACATACTCTACCATGATGGGACCAACTTGGTGCCCATTACCCCCGGCAGTATCGGGACCAACTTTATGACCCACGATGCTCTCAATCTGCCGACCTGGGAATACCCGCCGTAGGGAGTTTAAGATGGGATTGCTGTTTAAAGGCATAACCAAAATATCCGAGCTTGAGATAGACGCCGACAAGGACTGGCGCGACCCTGCGCTCGCACCGCACGGCATCACCAATATCAAGCAGGTGGCGGCCTCGATGATCCGGGGCGATATAGCGGTACGCGGCGACAATGTGATAGTGCGCCTGGCGGCCGGTGGCGACGGTTACGTGCTCACCTCGGCTGGATTCGGCAAGATACCCACCTGGGCGCCGGCCGGCGGGGCACTGAAATATTACTTCCCGGTGTATATCGACCTGGCCGCCGCCGCGGCGGTAATTACCCCCGACCATACCGAGAACGTGAACGCGCCCATCGCTACGGACCCTCACTATACCACCGGCGATGACCCGGCCAACTATATCAAGGAAGTACAGGCGGATTTGGATTCGACCCCAGCGGCCGCTG
>Ga0172381_10007835_pt1 | contig 10516 bp, 8 predicted proteins | sample Leawel6488metaG_FD_119754 | JGI IMG/M metagenome (GOLD analysis project Ga0172381, IMG submission 119754) | Leachate microbial communities from a municipal landfill in Southern Ontario, Canada - Leachate well 64-88 metaG | ecosystem: Engineered > Solid waste > Landfill > Unclassified | place... | reverse complement strand
AACATCTCTTGGAAACAAAATAGCTTCCTTAATGCTGTCCAATCCAAGCATTTGTTTTATAATCCTCTCTGAACCCATTCCCCATCCTCCGTGCGGAGGAATTCCATACTTAAAAACATTTAGATAGAACTCCATTCCCTCAGGATTGATTTTTTTCTTTTTCAAATTCTTCATTAAATCTTCATACTTGTGAATTCTCTGTCCTCCAGTGGCAATCTCCAATCCCTTATACAACAAATCAAAGCCATATGTTTCTTTTTCGTTTTCAACACTGGGCATAGTATAGAAAGGACGGTCACTCCACGGATAGTGGGTTATGAAAATAAAGTCTGAATTAAATTTCTCTTTGGCATACTGTCCAGCAAATTCTTCTCCCTTAGGATCAATGTCAGTAGTTTCTGGAATCTCGTATCCATATTGATCTTTAATTATCTTCCTTATTTCCGATAATTTAACAGAAGGAATCTCTTCTGGAACTTCCATACTCTTAACTCCATACAAATCCAAATACTCTTTTCCCTCCTTTTCAATCATTGAAAACATTTTCTTCAAAATAGCATTTAATGTTCTAGAAACATCAGTAAAGTCTTTAATAAATCCCATTTCCCCATCCAATCCAATATATTCATTAACGTGCCTGGTTGTAAAATGAGGTTCAGCTCTAAAAACAGATCCGACTTCAAACACTCTTTCAAACACGCCAACCATTATTTGCTTATAAAACTGAGGACTTTGAGCTAAAGTTGCTTCTCTATCAAAATATTTAACCTTGAAAAAGTTAGCCCCTCCTTCAGTTGCCGATCCCAATATTTTAGGAGTTTTGATTTCTGTAAAATCATACTCTCTCATCACTGTTTCATAACTCTTCAATAATAAATCGTATAAACGGAAAATGGCTTGAACGCGAGGGTGCCTCAAAGAAATGGGCCTGTAGTCCAGCAAAGTCACTAAATTCAAATTAAGATCTTCTTTAGCTAAGTCAAAAGGCAAATCTTCAAGGTTATTAGAAACAACCTCTACCTTCTCAGCCTTTAGTTCATATCCGCCTTTAGCTCTTTCATCTTTTTTGACAAGCCCTTCGATAACAACAGCATCACCAGTCTTAACTTCAGTGCTTTTATCGGCTACCACTTGGATGGTTCCTGTATAATCAGAAACAACTAAGAAAACAATGTTTCCTAAATTTCTAACATTGAAAACACGCCCTTTGATTAAAGCACTCTTTCCTTCGCTTTCTGATATTTTTTTAATTAAAACTCTTTCCATATTATTTTGATTTACCTTCCACTTCTCTTATTTTTTCTTTTAATTCAACCATCTTGTTTTCTCTGTTAACAAAAACATCTCCAAACTGCTCCAACTCTCTCACCTTTTCCTCTAATTGAGCAGTCTTCCTCTTTAATTCTTTGGTTCTTTCTCCAACCAATCTTTCTAAGCTATCGTTTAACCCCTTCAAATCTCTAGTTCTTTCGTTAACTTTTCTTTCCAAATCAGCGTTAGTTTCTTCAAGCGATCTTTTTATCTCGCTCAATTCCATATTCTTTTTTTCAATCTCTTCACCTCCTTCTTTTATCTTCACCTCAAAATCATGTTTCTGCTCACTTAATTGATGAGTATATTTAAGAGCAACAAAAGAAAGAACGCAGATCAAAACAAAGATAACTGACTTTTCGATAAAGGTAACTTCCAAATCAGGAAAAACCAGCAATGATGATAAAAGGGTCAATAATGTAGCCACCAAGATATCGGTTGTAATCATTGAAGCTAATGGGTTCTTTTCAATCAGTACATAGGCCATTATAAGAGCATAAATTGGAATAGTCAAATAGAATAAAGGATAAACATTGACTCCATAGACTGGAAGAAAATCAATAAAAACTAAGCCGAATATGGAAATACCCAAAAGAAGATATAGAATAGTGTCTTTTCTTATCTCCGTATTCATTCTATTCTTCCATCCATTGAAAAGATTATATAAAGACATGCCTAACAAAAATAGGATAAAAAAAGAGAAAAGATAATGAACTATTGAAACATTGCTCAAATCGCCCCAGCGATAAAAGAAAACTCCATTAATAACCGTTTCCACATCAACCACGAAAACTAAATAAATGGAAAATAGATAAGACAAGAATAAAGGTATTTTCTGATTCTTAATCTTGCAGAATTCAATAGTGAAATGATAAAGGAAAACGGGTATTAAAAAAATAGACAAAGCGAATATCTTATTCATCAGTACACTATTGCTGATTTGCCCGAAAGCATATCCTTGCCAAACAACAAAAGCCCCAAAAGACCAGAGAAATTGAGCGAAACTCAAAAGGAAGAATATTAAATTTTCTTTAGTTCTGCTTTTAAAGAAAATAAAACTGCCAACCAGAAGAATAAAAATACTGCTGGGAATAACTAAATATATTGAAAGTGGTGTTTCTATCATTTTATCAATTCTTTTATTTTCTCTACAATTTCCTTGGGATCATGGTTAGATTTAATCAAATAATCCTTAGCTCCTAATTCAAACGACTTGCTTCTAGTTTCATTATCATCAAAATTAGACAAAACCAAAACCGGAACATCTTTCAATTCAGGAATCTCTTTAATCTTTATCAAATAATTTATTCCGCTCTCTTTAGGCAAAAGCATGTCCAAAACAACTAAATCTGGCTTGTTTGCTTTTCCAATCCCTATTGCTTCATCAACTTCCATAGCATTAGACACTTCAAATCCTTCCTTTTCCAATTTAAATTTATACATCTCTGATAAAATCTTTTCATCCTCTATGATTAATATTTTTTTCATATATTTAATTATTATTTCTTTTTCTTTCTCTATTATCCATATATTTATTTATTGCCTGCATTGTTGCAACCCAATTTCTCCCCTCTTTGTGAGCCTCTATCTTTCCCTGCCTAGCTAATAAATTTAGATATTTTTCAGAAAAAGATGTCTGCTTGCTTAATTCAGATAATAATAAATACTTTTGATTAATTGATTTAGTCGGAGTTAATGTTCTTAAATATATATTCAAAGATCTCTCAACTGCTTGAGCGATAAACTGAACAAAATCACTATAATTATTTTTATCAGCCTTCTCTAAACATTGATAATATTTTTTTCTATCCTGTTTTAAAATAATAACCAAAGGGTAACCTTCCTGCATTAAAAGAAGATTCATTACTAATCGAGCCGTTCTGCCATTTCCTTCAAAAAATGGATGAATATTGACAATCTTATGATGAACTATCGCTGCAAGCTCAATCGGATGAATTTTATTTTTGTTTCTATTTATCCAAATAATTAGCTCCTTCATCAATTGAGGAACATCATATGCCTCAGGGGGACGATGCTTGGAACCGCTAATAATCACACTGCCATTCCTATAAACACCAGCCACATCAGGATCAGTTTCCTTAATAATCATTCTTTGAAGATTTCTTATCAAAACTTCTGAAATTGGATACTTAGAACCGTCTTCGATTATACCATATAAATAATCAATAGCTTCGTAATGATCTTTTGCCTCTAAATGATCTTTAAACGATTTGCCCTTTATTGTTATTCCTTCATTAATAATGAAACCTGTTTCCCTCAAAGTAAGCTTATTCCCTTCAATGGCATTTGAATTATAGGTCATTTCAATAGAAAACTGGCTCCTAAGCTTCTCGACCATGACGGGAGATAAGGGTCTTAATTTTTGCAATTGGCTAAACTTTTCTTCTATTTTTTGTTGTAATTTTTTATCTAAAATGTTCATAGTTTCTTAATATGGTATAGTCTTATTTTTAATATTATACCATATTAATAATATTTACAAGCACTATTTAAAAAAATGTATTGCCTGTTTATAGTTTTCATAAATTAATTATAATATATACGGACTATTTCTTCAAATCAGGAGGAACTAAATCAAACTCTTGTTTTGAAACAATATCTGCTTTAATCGGAATATCGATAAAAAAGGTACTTCCCTTGTCTTTTCCTTCAGAAAAAAGAGTAATCTTCCCTTTGTGCATAGCGATAAAACTCTTAGCTACATACAATCCAAGTCCAGTGCCTTGAGTATGCATTTCTATGCCTCTCTTCCCTCTCGAAAAACTTTCGAATATCTTCTCCTCTTCTTCTTTTTCAATTCCCACCCCAGTATCTTTAATTGCAATCCTCACATATGAAGAATAGAGAACGGAAGTTGTAATAGTTACTCCTCCAGCAACAGTATATAAAATAGCGTTATTCAAAATATTCATTACCGCATGTTTTATCTTCTCCTCGTCTCCTCTGACTGAAGGCAAAACAGCCGGCCTCTCGTACTTCAAATATAGTCCCTTTTCTTTTGCTTTCAATCCAACGTCCTGAATACATTCCTCGATCATTGCATCAATTGAAAAATACTTGGGCTTTAATTCTATCTTGCCTCTTTCCAGCCTAGTCACACTCAATAATCCATTAACCATTTTAATCATACTGACACTAGCATCATGAATATATCTCACCGGAACATCTAATTCTTTAGAAATAGTCCCATAGTCTCCGTCTTTAATCATATCAGTGTATCCTCTAATGGCAGCTAAAGGAGTCCTTAATTGATGAGAAACAATAGAGATAAACTCTGTCTTTAATTTACTAATCCTTTCCGCTTCTTCTTTTCTCTTTATTTCCGCATGATTGTGCTTTAACAACAATCCACAAGAAACCAATAAAAGGGCGAAGATTACTCCCTTGCCGATGACTCCCATTTCTAATTCGGGAAAAAACAAGAAAGTTGAAACTAAAATTAAAATAGCTCCAACTAAAATATCTGTAGCCATAGATACAACAAAAAGATTCTTCTCGGTAATGGCATAGGTAATAATAAATGAGAACAAGGGGAAGAAGATAAAATAAGCAGGATAGAAAATAATGCCATAAGCTGTGGCCATTCCAATTCCAGCCAGACTAAAAACAGAATAACCCATTAAGGTGAAATAAGCCTTCTCTTTTATTTCTTGGCTTTGTTTATTGCTTTTCCAGGTCTTAAAAAGATTATAAAAAGAAAAAGAAATGAATGATAATAAATAAATTAAAAAGAAATGATGTCCAGTTTTAGCATAAGTATGGCAACCGCCAAAAGCATAATAAAATACGCCATCGACAAAATAAGGAGTTGTAATCAGATAAACAAAGAAAGCTCCTATAATATAAGCCAAAGGCAATAAAATTTTAGACTGTTTCCTCTCCATCAAACCGCAAATTTCAAGAGAAAGTTGATAAAGAAGAGGTATCATTATGGCTGTTGCTAGATATAAAGTTCTATCCCAAAATATGACTGCAATATCGTTACCGCAGCTGCTCCACAAAAAGAAAGAACCAATGGCCCAAATAGCTTGCGTCAAGCAAAGAAAAAAGAAAACTAAATTCTCTCTTTTTTTAGATTTAACCCAGCTATAAAAACCAACCATTATTATTAAAACGGCGCTGGGAACCAGCAAATAAACTGGGAATGGCATTGGCATTTATTTATTTCTTATCGCTTTCTCTTTTTCTTAAAACCGAATGAAGGGTTTTCCCTATATTCGATTTAGGCAATTCATTAAAAAACTCTATCATCAAAGGAACTTTATATGGAACCAAACTTCCTTTGCAATATTCAATTAATTCTTCTTCAGTTATAGATTCTCCCGGTTTTAAAACCACGCAAGCCTTAACTGCTTGCCCATAATGTTCATTAGGAATACCTATAACAGCAACATCTAAAATCTTGTAGTGCTGTTCTAGAACTTGTTCGACCTCTCTCGGCCAGACCTTCTCTCCTCTGACGTTTATCATATCATCTTTTCTTCCTTCGACATAGAAGACGCCTTCCTTATTCATATGTCCGATGTCTCCAGTATAGAACCATCCATCTCTTAAAACCTCTTTTGTCTTTCCTGGCTTATTCCAATACTCTTTAAAAACAGAAGGGCCTCTCAATACTATTTCTCCCGAACAATCAGGGCAGAGATCTTCTCCTGTTTTCAAATCAACAATCTTGGCATCGATATCGCAGTACGGAACTCCGACCGATCCGATATCTTTTTTATATCCCTTATCAGCTGGATCAATAATAATTGCTGGGCAAGTCTCTGACAATCCATAACCTTCGACTAAATAAGCATTAGGAACTATTTTTTCTAAATTCTTCCAAGTATATGAAGAAATAGAAGTGCTGCCGCTTCCGCAGAAAGTAACATCATTTAAATAAGTATCATGAGGATTCTCTTGATAATATTTAACAAAAGCTGAATAAATAGCCGGGACGCAGAACAATCCATTAACTTTCTCTTTCTGCAAAGCTTTAATTGTCTCTTTAGTGTGGAACTTTGGAAGAATTACCAATTTTCTAGCTCCCGAATGGGCAAAATTGATAATCGGCCCAGAACCATAAATGTGGAATAAAGGAACAACCAATAACAAAGAATCAACTTTGGTATTTTTAAACCATTCTTCAACAGCCATAACATTAGCAATAATATTGGAATGAGTTAGGGCGACTCCTTTAGGTTCCCCAGTCGTTCCTCCGGTATAGACAATCAAAGCAATATCTTCTTTAGGATCAATCTTGATTGCATTCATTAATTCTTCCTTCTTGATATTATCATCTGCTTCATACTGAGGAGCCATTTCTATAAAATCATTAAAATCAATCGCCTCGTGGCAATTAAAAACCTCAACCTTTTTTAAAGCTCTTGCTAAAAATCTTTTAAAGGGAGGAAAATAATCAGAAATATTAGTTGAAATAATCTTTTCAATCTGCGGGGTAACCTTAGCCGCCAAAGAAACATTAGCATAGAAATTATCCAAGGTAACGACTATTCGAGGATTCAAATCCTTGAAAAAATATTCCAATTCTTTGGAAGTATACAAAGGATTGAGAGGAATCGGTATTGCTCCAGCTTTCATTGTTCCCATGAGGGCAATAATCGTCTGAGGACAATTAACCGCCATAATAATAACACGATCGCCTTTTTGTATTCCATTAACCAGCAAAGAACGACAAAATTTATCAACTAAATCTTTGTATTCCTTATATGTAATATTCTTGTCATAAAAGCTCATGGCAATATTCTCTGGATGATCAGCCGCTGCTTCATCTAAAAAATGATACAAAGGAACATCGGGATAGTTCAGATGCCTTTCAATATTACTTCCATACAACTTGAACCAAGGACGTGAATCAGGAACCTGATATTCTGCCTTAGACATATGTTTATTTATTTATATTTTTAAATTTATCTATTGAAATTGGCTTATTAAAACAAGTAAAATCAGCGATGGGAAAATTCCATTTTCTTCCCCAATCCATTGTTTCTTTCAAATGCTCCAAATCTACCGATCCGATATAGTCTTTTTTGTCTCTCTCCAATGCCTGCATTATTCCTTCAGTCATGCAAGCAAAACCCACTCCTCTAGGTAATCCTATTCCCATACCCACATTAAAACTTCCCCACTTGACCCTTCCTCCATCAATGGAAATAACATCAGGCCTTTGTTCTTCGATATCATCAACTACATCAGAAGGCTCAGCCACATCAACCACAATCGCTCCTCGTTTTAAATATTCAGGAACAATTAATGATTCTGGATGGGAGGTTGCTGTAATAATAATATCAGCATTAACAATATCAGAAAGATTGTCTGTTAAAGCATATTTATCATTTAACAATCTTGGCTTTAATCTTTCAAACCTTTCCATATCTCTTTCAACTAAAATCAAATTAAATCCTTTTTCATTAAAATATCTAGTAATAGCTTCGCCGATGACACCAGCCGCTCCAACAATAGCCATCTTTATCTTTTCTTTTTCCATTTGAGCTAGCCTCATTGCTTTCTCCGCTGCTTCAATTGAAATAGCTGCTGTATATGTATTGCCTGTAGTTATCGCTAATTTAACTTCTGGATTCTCTCTCAGCCACAAACCAGCTGAAGTGACTGGAGCAGTCAAAGCTCCCAGCATTACTAAATCGCACTTCAATTCATTTTGAGCATACAGAATAGAATCAAGAACGATATTCCTGGCTCTTTCTTTATTTTTCATCATTTCTTCAGAAGTCAAAAGTATTCCTACCAAGCATCCCTCTGCTTTATCAAAAATATTAAACTCAGAAACTTTTAAAAATCTTTTATTGTCAGGAATTATTTTAAAAAACCACTCCAGTAAAAACATGGGGATATATTTTCCACAAGGAACCATCCTCTTGTAATCCTTTTTACTTAAAAAATGTCCTAATATAGCAACTTTCATAAAATAAAACCCCGTCACGGGGCAACTAATCTTCTTTACTATTTTCTAACGAAGACCAAAAAATCAACGAAACGATAAATAAAACTATTACAATTAAACAAATTGTATCCATATGATTTTATTATACCCTTCATATATTTTATTTTCAAGAGAAAATCAGTCTTAAAAGACTAAAATTTATAAAATCTAGTCTTTTTTTGTGTTAATTATAAATCTATCTATTAATCAACAAAATTAAATTTTAAATTATTAGCCTTTTCTAATATATCCACTGTAGCTAAAACAGAAGGATTACTTGTTCTAATTAACTTAAATCTCTCCCCAAAACGTCTTAATAGAGCTGTCAAAAACTCATCTCCCCAAGAAGGAGAAAATGTTATCACTCCATCAAAACTGACAATAATATCTTCTTTTTCAGAAACGTTCTTAAGAGACGGCTCAAAAGCAGCAAGAGCTTCTTTGCCTGATTGCCTAGAAATAAGAGTTGTTCCAAATTTTTTTAATTCTATATTCATAAATTTTAAAATTTAATTATAGCAAGGCATCCACTAATAAATCTTTTTGATTTTTTAATTTTTAAAATTGATATTTTTATATAAATCTACTCAAAAATTGCAATATCTACTCAAATTATGAACAAAATCCATTCAAAGCTTTCAAATCCTGGCTTAAGTTATAAATATCTCCAGCACCCATAAAGATCATAACTTCCCCGCCATTCAATTCTTCAAACAAAGCATCGTTAGAAACATATTGAGCATTACCAATAGCTTCAGCTAATATCTTTGAGCTGACTTTTTCTTTGGCTTCTTTAGATTCCCTGCCAGCGACATCATAAATATCAATTAGGAATAACTTGTCTACCAGCTTCTTCTCCATTACCTCTTTGAAAGCCTTAACAAAATCATTAAACAATAAATAAGTCCTCTGATATTGATGTGGCTGGAAAACACAGAATATTTTCTGGGTTGGATATTTTTCTCTAGCTCCTTTTAATGTTGCCAAAATCTCAGTCGGATGATGGCCGTAATCATCTATTAAAATAAATCCTGGTAATTGAGTAATTTCGAACCTTCTCCATGAACCGATATATTTTGAAAGAGTGTTATAGGAAACATCATCTTTAATGCCTAAAACTCTAGCCACTTTTAAAGCAGCCAAAGCATCTAAAACATTATGATCTCCAGGAATTTTGATTATCTCTCTTAATTTTTCTATTTCTCTCTTGTCGCTAAAATTATTTAAAGAATAATTAATGGTTTTTTTGTCTGTCTCAATAGCCGTTTCCTCGGTTTTAATCAAAATACCATCTTTTCTTAAATGAGAAACGAATTCATTAAAAGCTTTTTTAATATTATCTAAATTGGTATAGAAATCGAGATGGTCCTCTTCAATATTAGTTACTACGATTATTTTAGGCCAATAATTAAGGAATGATGCTTCGTGCTCGCAAGCTTCGATAACTAAATATTCTGATTTGCCCATTCTAAAATTAGAATTTCCGAATTCCTTTAATTTAGTACCAACGATAACAGTTGGATCAAGTCCAGCCTCCATCATGATCAAAGAAATCATGGCCGTGGTCGTACTCTTGCCATGAGTTCCAGACACAGCGATGGTTGTATATTCCTTAGTTAATTCTCCTAGAGCCTGAGGATAAGTTAAGGCCTTGATTCCTTTTCTTGCAGACTCTCTTACCTCTGGATTGTCGTGTTTTACCGCCGGGCTGAAAACAACTAAATCATAATCTTTAATATTTTCCGGAGAATGAGGACCGACAAAAATAGTCGCCCCCTTATTTTTTAAATCTTCGATTATTTTAGAATCAACTAGGTCAGAACCAGAAACTTCATGGCCTTTAGCTAAATAATACTTAGCCAAAGCTGAAATTCCTATTCCTCCAATACCGATAAAATAAATCTTCATATTATTTTAATGAAATTGATTTTAATATTGTATAATTAGCTCCTCCCTTCAAATCACTTTCCATTATCTCTATTGAATTGACCGGAAAAGAAAGTGAAATATCTTTTGATATGTCCGGCCGTTCTTCTAATTCTATCCTATTGAACTGCCACTGAGTTATTCTTCCTAAGGTAACATGAGGAATGAAGCTATTATCAGGCTTTCTAACATCCAGCAATTCCTTTTCTAATTCAGCCTGCAATGCTCCCAATTCTGGAGAATTATCTCCATTGGCCCAAATCATTTTAGGAGACTTTTCTTTAGGACCGTATGAAATATCTTTCAAATCTATTT
>Ga0172381_10007833_pt1 | contig 10517 bp, 17 predicted proteins | sample Leawel6488metaG_FD_119754 | JGI IMG/M metagenome (GOLD analysis project Ga0172381, IMG submission 119754) | Leachate microbial communities from a municipal landfill in Southern Ontario, Canada - Leachate well 64-88 metaG | ecosystem: Engineered > Solid waste > Landfill > Unclassified | place... | reverse complement strand
GGATGATCGGGCGGAGGATATGCAGCGTTTACGGGATGAGGGCTGGACGTTGCAACGGATTGCAGACAAGCACGGCGTAAGCCGCCAGCGTGTTTGGCAAATATTAGCGAAACGGAGTGACAGATGAAACAATCAACACTTGAACTAATCGAAAACATGGATGCCAAAATTGGAGACCTGCGGCTACAGCTTGCCGAAATGACCGAGGCGCGCGATGCAGTTGCCGCCGGCGCAAAGTGGCTGCGGGATAAATGCACCGCTCAGGAATGCGTGCTCAACATGATTGCTGCTTATGGTGCGGACAATCCGAACTGGGCGGCTAGGATAGCTTGGGCTATGGTGGATGACACAGACAAGCGCGGTAATGGCGTAAAGTGGTGGACTGAAAAATGACAAACAACATCGACGATGAGTTTGACGAGATTATCCTGCTGCAACAGAAAGCACGCCTGCTTGCCCGCGCAATCGACTACATCAGGCATTATATCGCCGGACATAAGATATACGACTATCCAGCCGCGCGGGAGCTGATACTGGAATATGAGGAGATGGAGAAGCGAGGCTAACATGTGGCTATTTATTCTCGGCGTGCTTGTGGGTGTAAACCTGGGTATCATCGTTACGACGCTGCTGCTAGCAACATGGCCGGATGATCGGCAGCGGTGAAATTGTATCATTGTATCATCCGGCTGGAATCGCTTGCAACGGCGGCGGGTTAGTGGTAAGATTAGTTAGTCTAGGTTTGCATTAAAAAGTGAAACAGACGCCAGCTTTCCAAGTGCGACCTAGACAATCTCACTTTTTTGGAAGGCTGGCTTTTGTTTACAAAGGAGTAATAATGGAACTAAGAATTGATAAAGATTTTAAAGATTTAATATCACCACTAAACGATGAGGAGTATAAAAGCCTGGAGGCGGGATTATTGCAAGATGGTTGCATTGATCCAATTATTATTTGGGACGGCGTAATCCTGGACGGTCACAACCGATATGATATTTGTACAAGAAACAATATCGGTTTCAATACAAAGCAACTTGAAATATCAAGTCGGGAAGATGCTATTAACTGGATAATAGACCACCAGCTAGGCCGCCGCAATCTAACACCATTACAAATGAGCATATTGAGAGGTAAGCGATATAACATCGAGAAGAAAAACGTTGGGCGTCCAGAAAAACAATTGTATCAAAATGATACAAATACTACTAGAGAAAAACTTGCAGACCAATATGGCGTATCGCCTGCGACAATCCAGCGCGATGGCAATCTAGCAACTGCCGCAGAGAAGGCAAGTGAGATTGAAGAAACGCCTGTCATGCAATTAACTAAGGACCAGATACTAAAGGCAGCAAAAGAGATAAAAGAAGAAAGACGAGAGATAAAAAAAAGCAAACAGTTATCAAAAGAAAAGGAAGAGGTTTCTGTATCCCCAACAATGCCAAAAGTTTATAAAAAAGATGCAATCGAGTTTCTACAATCAATCGAACCTTTTGATTTATTGCTAACAGACCCGCCATATTCAACAGACGTTGACGACATTTATTTGTTTGCTGAAAATTGGGTGCCAGTTGCATTGTCAAAAATAAAAGAACATGGACGCGCTTATATTTTTATCGGTGCTTACACAGATGAAATAATAGCATACCTGCAAACTATAAAGAAACTTGGATGGTATACAGAGATATTGCCTTGGGTTTATAACAATACATTAGGCCCTAATCCTAAAAATAACTATTTTAGAAATTGGCAGGTTTGCATTCATGCTTGGCGTGCATCCTCCAGGGTTTTAGATTGTGATAGATTGGTTGAAAAAACTGCTGCTAAAACTATAAATGCTCCGCAGGGATCAAACATGGTTAGACTGCATGCCTGGCAAAAGCCAGAGGAATTAATAGCGCAATATATCAGACACGCATCAACGGTGTTTGAAACGGTTGTCGATCCATTTGCTGGTACTGGCACAACATTAATATCAGCAGCAAAGCAAGGTCGGGTTGCTATTGGATCCGAAATAGACGAAAATATGATTAACTTGTGTAAGGAGCGTGGCTGTGAGCTGGATTGATAAACTTGAAAATAGCAATAGAGCATTTGTTAATCTTGTATGGCCCGTTATAAAAAAATCTTGCGGCGATGGTGATATAAAGCCGGTTGAAATAATAAAAGATAACGATATTGCAAAAGACTTGGATGTTTTATGTGGTATTGATATTTGGCAAACAATACAAGACAAGGGCAGTAGAGGAATAGCAAGCAGGGTTCAGTTTGGTGATAAAAACTGGAAAACATTTACAATCAGAAAAAAAAGATTATCAGGATATAAAACAGAATATCAAAAAAGATTAGAGGCTATAAACGGAAGTTTTATATATCCTTATTTGACTTGCCAGGCTTATGTATCAAAAGATGAAACAAAGTTGTTTGGTTGTGCAGTTGCAAAAACAACTAATATTTATAAAGCAATAGAAGATGGAAAGTTTATTCACAGAGTAAATCCAGAAGATTTAACGGGGTTTATTGCAGTTAGATTTGACGATGTAATTGGTGCAAAGATATTTGACTTTGATTCGGACGTGCACCATGTATGATGTGGAGAGAATACGCGGTGAATAATGGATTATAAGATTGCGGTTTCCAGCATAAAGCTTGATAAAAAAATTCCGCAGGGTTCAGACTTGTGGCCAACTTTCAATGCAAGCTTTCGTAACTTTGAGGTTGATCAAAAAAAGATCATGGATGCAATTTACTTTGGCAGATCAATCACTACCCAGCATAAGAATAGTTGGCGCACGTCTGAAAATTACATTTGCGGCCAACATATCGGTTTAGACTTTGATACCGGTGATGAGGATAGCTCATTCCAAAAATTGTCACGAGATAAATTCATTTCAAAGTATGCAGCATTTTTATACACGACCATTAGCCACAAGCCGGAAGAACCAAGGTCACGTGTCATCTTCTTGTTGGACCAACCCATCATGCAAGCAAAAAACTATACTCTGGCAGTCAGCGCCTTGTTATGGCTATTTGGTACCGCTGACAGACAATGCAAAGACGCAGCCCGTTTTTTCTATGGCTCACAAGGTTGCGAGTTTTTGAAAATCGACCAGGTGCTATCCATCGAGGTTATTAGAAAGATGATCAAGAATTATCAGGATAGCGGGATGAGCGAGAAAAAGACAGCCGTCCGGAAAAACTACCTTGCGCCTGCATCCCAACAAGAGGTACAAGAAGCGCTGAAATTCATTCCACCGTGGGGCATTGGTTATGATGAGTGGGTTCAGGTTCTGATGGGGATTCATGCTGAATTTGGTGACGCTGGTTACAGCCTGGCAGAAAGCTGGGGTGATGGTAAACAGGGTGAGGTTGGGCGAAAGTGGAAGTCATTCCATGAACGCGGTTCAGATGGTGGCTCAATAACGATTGCGACTGTTTTTGGTATTGCGAAAGGCTTCGGCTGGAAAAAGAACAATGCTGAATAGCTTGACATTGACGCAGGAATATTGTATTATAAGAATGTCGAGATTATGGTGATAAAATAGTGAATTACCGCCTACCGGCCATGATCTCGACAATCACAAAAACGGTAGGCGGTTTTCTTATAAGGATCTGAAATGATAACAAATGGCAACGAAATTCAGATTGAGCAAGGGAACTTTTTGAGGGTTCACAATGCGATAATTGAGGCACTTACAAAAGCTCACTTAGCACCTCTTGAATTTCAGATTGTCATGTTTTTGTTACGTAAAACTTACGGATTCAACAAAAAGAACGATGTAATTTCAATTTCTCAATTCATGGAATGTGGAGCCACAAGAGCTGCCACCCATAATGCACTCATGAACCTAATCCGTTTGAAGGTGATATTACGCAATCCGGCTGGCAAGCAAACATTCAGATATGGCTTTAATAAGTATATTGAAAAATGGAGTGAAGAAGTTTGGAAGAGCCGCCGTCCGAATCAAGCAAAAAACTTTCACAAAACCGTTATAGTTGATGGTACTGTTATACCTGATGATACCGTTATAGTTGATGGTAACAGTACTGTTATACCTGATGGTAACGGTACTGTTATAGTTGATGGTAACAACAAAAGACATACTAAAGACACTAGTAAAGACAATATTAAAAAAGATATTCCCGAACATAAAATAATGTTCGGAATACTTGCTGAAATTAGTAAGGTGGACATGAAATTAAAAGCAGGCCAAATTGCTAAAGTAAGTAAGATGCTACTAAAGGCGGAGTATACGGTGGATGACGTGAAAGGCTTTTCTTCATGGTGGTATAAGAATGATTGGCGCGGACAGAAAGGACAGCCGCCGATGTTACAACAAATTGTTGATGGAATATTGCAATATAAAAGTTCTGTAACAAAAAAAGAATATGTTAGCGAATCAGTTAATATACTATTGCCTGGTGGCGAAATTACGAGAGGTAAAACATGAATCCTGAAATTGTACAATACGAAGTCTTGGCTAAAGAATTATTGCGACGGTGCATGGCAGAAGATGAGCCTGAAGAATTACGACGCTGGTTATCAGAGATGCTGGCCAGACTTGGAGCGGGCGAAGAGGATGCAATCCTAAAATGGGTTGATTCGTTCGACCTTACCAGCAAAATTATTCAAGATTACGAGACGCTGGCAAACACGCCTGAAAGCTTGCGGCGTGACTTAGCTTGGCCATGGCAATCCTGGAATAACATCATCGATCCACTTGAAGATGGGATGCTTGGTTTGGTGACCGCGCCTGATGGTGCTGGTAAAACTATTTATGCCGAATCAATTGCTGAACACTGGGCAGCCCATAAAAACCGCGTTGTGTTCGTTCACTATGAGCTGAACCGAAAGCTAATGATGTTACGCAGAACGTCACGTCATGCCGGCATAACGCCACGAGATATAAAATCTGGAAAATTGGATCAGGTCCAGAAACAAAAAATAAACGAGATCAAACCGCGCTTGCTGAAATGGGAAGGCTACATCTCTTACCTCCACTCCCCAGGTTGGACTATGGAACGCACAATCACCGAATTGCGACGGCTTGTTACTGAGGATGAATGCGACGTGGTCGTCCTTGACTATCTCGAAAAGGCGTCTGCATCCAAACGCCAATTGCAAATGTTCGGAACCAACATCTACCAGCGTGAAGCTGACAACGTCGAACAGATCAAAACATTTGCAGAGATGACAGGTATTCCAGTTCTGATGGTTGCTCAAATGAGCAAAGAGGGTAAGCAAACCTCATTCGAGAATGTTGACCGTTCAAGCGTACGCGGTGCGGGTGAGAAAAGCGACAAGTCAAACCTGGTTGTTTTACTTCGCCGTGAACGAATTGAGAACGGCTATTCGAACACGGTTGACGTATTGGTGGATAAAAACACGATGGGGTCTACCGGAGTGTTCAAACAAATCATGCAGCCAGAATACTTTAGGGTTGGTGATCTTACCGGAGGAATGTCATGACATACGCGAAGCGCAAGGACAACAATCACGCCGAGATCGAGAACGCATTGAAAGCGGCATCGTACGTGGTGGAAAATTGCAGTCGTTTTGGAGCAGGATTCCCAGACCTGATGGTGGGCAGCAAGGGCAAGCAGCCGCGCCTGGTACTGCTAGAGGTGAAGCAGGAGAAGGGGAAATTCACGGACGCGGAGTTTGAATTTTCGAACAAGTGGGCTGGCTATCCGATGCATGTTGTCAGGTCAGTCGAGGCAGCGTTGACAGTCATGGCGGCGTATGATGATTGAATATAATTATGAGTGGAAATTATCTGAGACAAACTTTGCTAAAAATAAAGGTACTGTTTTTTCATGTTTTGCTTGTGGTGGTGGGTCTACAATGGGTTATAAGTTAGCTGGTTTCGATGTTGTTGGTTGTAATGAAATTGACCCAAGAATGATGAAAGTTTACATAGAGAACCACCACCCAAAATATAGTTATCTGGAACCAATACAAACTTTCAAATTACGGAATGATCTACCAGATGAATTATACAACCTGGATATATTAGATGGATCTCCACCATGTAGTAGTTTTTCAATTGCCGGCAATCGTGAAGATGATTGGGGAGAAAACAAGAAATTTAGGGAAGGACAAGCAGACCAGGTATTAGACACATTATTTTTTGATTTTATAGACCTTGCTAAAAAATTGCAACCAAAAGTTGTTATTGCTGAAAACGTAAAAGGACTATTAGTTGGAAATGCGATTAACTATGTACAGAAAATTATTACTGAATTTCAAGATGCAGGATATAAAGTTGATTTCAAATTATTGAATGCCTCAAATATGGGTATACCACAAAAAAGAGAGCGTGTATTTTTCTATGCAATCAGAAACGATATTCCAGTTAGTACAGTTGATTTGTTTGGGACACAACCTAAGCTTGATTTGAATTTCAATGAAAAAGAAATAACATTCAAAGAAATTAGAAAAACTACTGGGAATGAATCAGCTTATAAATTTGGTGATGCAATTAGAAAGTATCTAAAAGATACACTTCCAGGAAATTCATTGGCAACCGTACATCCTAAAGGAAGTTTTTTTAATGAGATAAAAGTTCATCCTGACAAACCAACTCCAACAATAAGGGCAAGTGGTTTACCTTATGATTATATTGATGAAAGAATGATTTTTGAAGAAGAGACAATTTTGTCTGGTTCATTTCCTCTTGATTACAATTTTGGAAAAGAAAAACCAGGCTATATCATTGGAATGTCAGTTCCTCCATTGATGATTGCAAAAATTGCAGATGAAGTATACACTCAGTGGTTATCTAATGACTGACCCAGTGAAGATCCGCGTGCTTCGTATTCTATCAGGCGATTATACAGCGGTGCGAGTTGAGCAAACCGCGTGGGGTGCAAGGTACGGGTTCGATATAACTGACCGCGCATATTTGGATTATTTTATCAGCGAGCTTGTAAAAGCTAGAATCATATTCGAGGAGGAAGAATGAAAATTATAAGTCTTGGTTGGGGCGTGCAATCAACAGCACTTGCGGTCATGTCAGCACTTGGCGACCTTGAAAAAGTTGACTATGTTATCCATGCTGATACAACGCATGAGCGTACAGCGACTTATGAATACGCAAAGACTATGACGCCGTGGCTGGAAGAACGCGGGGTTAAGGTTGTGACTGTTCGAGAAGACAAAGGCGAACTGATTGATAAATGGGGTGGCGTGATAATTCCGGCATATACCGAAACAGATAGCGGTGGGCGTATCAATCGACAATGTACCGGTTCATGGAAAATAAAACCGCTTCGCCGATGGTTGCAAAAGAATCGTAATGGTAAACCAGTGGAGCAATGGTTAGGAATCACGCTTGACGAAGTCCAGAGAATGAAGCCGTCAAACGTGAAGTACATTACCCACCGCTGGCCGCTGATTGAAAAGAAAATGTCACGATGGGATTGCAAGTTATATCTGGAAAGCAAAGGGATTGAGATACCACCACGTTCAGCATGTGTATTTTGCCCATTTCACAGCCGTTCAGAATGGCGTGATATTCGAGACAATGCACCAGAGGATTGGAAGAAAGCCGTCCAGGTGGATGAGCAAATCAGGAAAGCCAGACCGCCTTATGATTTATTTGTAAACGTACAGCGCGTGCCACTGGCAGACGCCGACCTGGATAACGAGATAGACAAGGGACAATTGAGCCTTTGGGAGAATGAATGCGATGGATTGTGCGGGATATAAAAGCGCGAATAATATTCGAGGAGGAAGAATGAAACGAAACGTGAAAATCAAGGCAATTGGAATAGGGCAAATGGTAGGTATGGCAGAGGCGGAGTATAGCCCGTCAAACTGGTACGGCTACAAATCAGTCGAGCCGAAAGAGGACGATATTGAGCGGTGCGAGGTGGCATGGGAAATTCTACTGAAGCATAATGAGCATGGGATATCTGGCAGGCGGCTTATGGCACTAATCAAGTATGCTGGCTACAAATCGTATAACAATTTCGACTTGGTGCTTGAGCGGTTCGGATATCTCATGTGGATTGATGGAAACGGCAAGCTACACCCTTACAGGCACCCAGACGGCACGGTGATCGATTGGCAAGCACCGGAAAGGCTGTTCTGATGGAGCCGATACACGAGATCGAGGTTTGTGCTGAATACTGGAAATTGTATGAAAAATATGCCGATACCTTCCAGCTACAATTTACAGCGAAGGAACTTGAGAATGCTTACTACGAAATGCGCGCTCATTGGTACACGTGCGATAAATGCAAGGCGAAAATACATTCTTAAATAATCTGAATTTGCTCAATTGCAACTTGCTATTTAAGTTAAATTGTGATAATGTGGTAAGTAGTTAATATATATATTAGATAATAAGGAGTTTTGTCATGGCTGGATTATTAAAAAGTCGTAAATTTTGGTTAGCTGTATTTGGTGTGGTGCAAATAGTCGTTTTGCACTATTTCAATATTCCAGATGAAATATGGCAATCCATTGCCGCACTAGTAGCGGTCTTGATTGGATCTATTGCCTTAGAGGACGCTGGCGAAAAAGCAGCCAAGCAGTAGGGGAGAGTCATGGAAGCAATCACAATAGCGATCATCGGTGTGCTTGGTATCGTGTTGGGTGGACTGTTAACGAATCATTTTCTACGTCCAAAGCTAAAAGCAGAAACAGAAAAATTAGCTAGTGATATTTGGAAAGAATTAGCGAACAAAATGGAATCACGCGTATTAACTTTGGAAGAGACTGTTAAAAAGCAGGAAATAAAAATAACCCGCTATGGTAAGCGGATTATTTATTTAACCAATGGCATCGAGATTCTAGTCAATCAGATTATCACAGAAGGAAAACAACCATGCTGGACACCAGACGAATGGAATCCAGAGGAATGACGATTGACATGGGGAGCGGACATAGAAAACGCAACCTACAGGCGGTTAAGCCTACCAATGGCGTTTGTCTCCGCTCCCTTTGTGAGTCGAGAAAGGTGGAATGATGGATAAGCGAAGAATGCTGCTGATGATGGGGGGTGGAGACACAATCAATGAAACGCAGACGACCTACAAAGGCTCTGCTATTTATGGCATCTCATGGGCTAAAACAGATACACCGCTAACCCGTATCAATGCTAGTGTTGGCATGGTCGCCGCCGCTGGTGTTGATGCTGGGGCGGTAACAAACAATTTTGACACGGCTGAAATATTCAGTGAGTTTACCGAAGAAACAGACGCCGGAAGTAATGTGTTTATTCGCATCCCGAAGTTCTATATTCGTAAGACAGACACAGCGACAAAAAAGACATGGCAAATTTGTAAAAAGAAAATGCCAGGCTCATACTTGCCGTGGTGTTTTTGGGACTTTACGAACGGAGTACCGCTGGATTATGTTGATGTTGGTAAATATTCAGCTTCATTATCTGGTGCAAATAAATTAGAATCATTGTCCGGCAAATATCCATTAATCAACAAAAACATTGTTGATTATCGTACGTACGCTCAAGCAAACGGAGCGGGCTATCAGCAATTGGATATCCATACATACGACATGTTACAAGTGCTGTTTTTAATTGAGTTTGCAAAACTGGACAGCCAGTCAATTATGTCTGGATGGACTTCTGGAACGTACGGGGCAACTGAGTTATTGACAGCGGACACCAGTCCTGCTGGAAATGTCGCAATCGTGTCTAACGCCACCGGTGCAAAATTTGCAGTTGGACAACCAATATCTATTGGTACATCTCAAGGAGGTAATCAACGGTTCTACGGGAGAAATATTACACAGATTGATGTTGACACTCCAGGAGCCGGTTCGACCACTATCACGTTTGATGGTGCAGCTGTAGCGCTTGCCACCGGAGATTATCTTTACAATGTCGGTTGGAAAAATGGATTTTCCAGCGGAATTTCTGCCAGCAGTGGATCATTATCGCATAATACCAACGGTAAAAATCCGTTCCATTATCGTGGTATAGAAAATCTTTATGGAAATGTGTGGCAATTCGTAGATGGTATCAATATCAATGAAAATCAGACCTGGTATTGCAAAAATCAAGCTGATTTTGCAAGCAATTTGTTTGCATCTCCATATATTCAGCTGGGTTATGTGAACAAAAATGCTAATGGATATGTGAAATTTATGGGCTATGATGCTGCAAACCCAATGGTGGAACTTCCCATTAATGTTGACGCGAATTATTACAAAGATTATTACTTTCAAAGTACAGGGCAAAGAATTGCCGTCGTCGGCGGGAATTGGGCCCATGGTGGTGATGCCGGGCTGTTCTATTGGGCGCTGAATAATTCCTCCGCGAACGCGCACATCAGGATCGGTGGTCGCCTTCTCAAAAAAGCTCTTTAGGGGGTTTGGGGGTCTCCCCCCAAGGTCCTTGGGGAGCTATAAATATTTATGAAAGCGAGGTTATTATAAAAAATTTTTGGGATTTAGGGTGCGCGATTGCCATCGTCGGCGGGAATTGGAACAATAGTGGGTATGCCGGTCCGTTCTCTTGGAATCTGCGTAATGGTTCCTCGAGCGCGAGCGT
>Ga0172381_10007831_pt1 | contig 10518 bp, 13 predicted proteins | sample Leawel6488metaG_FD_119754 | JGI IMG/M metagenome (GOLD analysis project Ga0172381, IMG submission 119754) | Leachate microbial communities from a municipal landfill in Southern Ontario, Canada - Leachate well 64-88 metaG | ecosystem: Engineered > Solid waste > Landfill > Unclassified | place... | reverse complement strand
TTGAACCATATCAACTGCGATTTTTACAGCAGCGTGAGCAGTTCTCTTTCCGTTTCTAGTTTGTAACATATACAATTTTTCGTGTTCGATTGTGAACTCAAAATCTTGCATATCTTTATAGTGTTCTTCTAACTTTGCTCTAATATCAACTAGTTCTTTGTAAACTTTTGGCAATACTTTGTCAAGTTCTTCTACTTTCTTTGGTGTTCTAATTCCTGCAACAACATCTTCACCTTGTGCGTTCATTAAGAATTCTCCGTAGAACTTGTTTTCTCCAGTTGAAGGGTTTCTAGTAAAAGCAACTCCTGTACCTGAATCGTCTCCAGTGTTTCCAAAAACCATTTCTTGTACGTTAACTGCAGTTCCCCATTCTGGTGAAATGTGATTTAGTCTTCTATAAACGATAGCTCTATCAGTCATCCAACTTCTAAAAACAGCGTCACGTGCTCTCTTTAATTGTTCAATTGGATCTTGTGGGAAATCTTCTCCAGTTTCTTTCTTGTACATTACTTTTTGTAATTCAACCATTTCTTTTAGCATTTCTGTAGTCATTTCTGTATCAAGTTTTATTTTGTTCTTGTGCTTTATTTCTTCCATAATTTCTTCAAAAGCAGAGTGACGCATTTCCATTACAACATTACCAAACATTGTGATGAATCTTCTGTAAGAATCAAAAGCAAATCTTTCGTTCTTTGTTGAAGCTGCAATTGTTGCTACAACTGTATCATTCATTCCTAAATTTAATATTGTGTCCATCATTCCTGGCATTGAAGCAGGTGCTCCACTTCTAACACTAACAAGTAATGGGTTTTTAGGGTCCCCAAATTTTTTGCCAGTTTTTGCTTCTAATTTCTTTACCGCTTCCATCATTTGTTCATCCAAAAGAGGAGAGTGTTTTTGTCCATTAGCATAAAAATCTTTACAAACTTTTGTAGTAATAGTGAATCCATAAGGAACTGGTAAACCAGTTCTAGTCATTTCAGCCAAATTAGCTCCTTTTCCACCAAGAAGCACCTTCATTGATTTATCTCCCTCTTCAAACATGTACACTAGTTTATCTGTAGTCATCTTTAATTCCCCCGTAAAAATAATAGTCCCTTTTACTCACCAGACTTTAGAAGAATTGGAGAAAAAAGATTAATAAAGCTAAGTAAAAAACCCTTTCAATTTTAAATCCTAAGAGAAGAACTAGTTTTTTTCTAAAAAGTAATAAAAACCACGAAAAACATTATTATTAGAGTTTTTATGCTATTAAAAAGTTGATTATAATGGGTTTAAAATTATCACAAGTAAAAACACTTAGGAATCAAAATCAAATGCACCACAACAAAATAAATGATTCTTTAAAGAGTAAAACAAAATTCTCTTTAATTAAAAAAAGGTTGCTTCATGCAAGGGCACTAAGACAAGACCCTTTCTTTGACAAACTCTTAAAAAAACAAATAATAGTAAAAGCGGGTGAAAAGAAATTCATAATCCTTGGAACCGGTTTTAAAGAACAAGGGAATTTTAAGAGAAGCGTAATTGCAATTGATGACAAAGGGCGAGCAATTTTTTTAGCCCAAGTACTCGAGTTAACCAAAGAAGGAAGTAAAACACATTGGTTACCCTACTCTATAGTAAAAAAAACTAGGACTAAGAAAGGGAATAATTGGTCCTACGCTAAACTCGAGCCAAGCACTCAAAAAGAAAAACAAGAAATACTTGCACTAAGTCAAGTAGTTCAAGGAATAATAAAACACATTAACTTTGAGAGTATTCCTCCAAGAAAAATAAATCAAATAAAGAGATTCTTTTAAATTTTATTCAATTAATTCAAACCTATTCTTTTTTACACCATTAACAATAACTTTTTCTAAAAACATTTCTTTAGGCCTCACCCAAAGCTGTTTATCCCCATAAAGCGCTTGATAAACTACAAGCTCTGCAAAAGTTTCACTATGCTTTGCAACACCAATAACTTCATACTCTCCCCCCTTATAGTGGTGATACTTTCCTAAGATTACTTCCATGCAAAACAAGAACACTTTCTAGAATAAGAATTTTTCGCTAAAGGAGAACTTATTTTCAAAGTTCTTCTTTTTGCGAACGCTTTCTTCTGAAAGAAGAAAAGGCTCATGCTGAAAGCTTTTTTTCCGCGAGCGATTTTTGCGAAGCAAAAAGGGCTCATGCACGGGGCAGGACTTGAACCTGCGAACGCACTAAGCGGCAGGGTCCTAAACCCTGTGGGTTTGACCACTCCCCAACCCGTGCTTTTATTTAAAAAAATAGTGTTTCACACTACTTTAGTCCTTTACTAACAAAATTTAGTTTAACACGTTTTATAAAAGTTCCTAAAAAAAATTAAAATTTAGTTAAAAAAAAAAATTGGAGAAAAGGTTTAAATACTTTAAAATAATAACATTATGCATGGTTAAAAAGATTTCTTCACTAGAAAAAAAAGTTTCAAAAAGCACTTCTTGGATTAAAATTATTTTCGCTGTTTTAGCAGGAATAATTTTAGGTTGGATTAGTTTAAGTTTCAACACAGGAGGAATTGGTCAACAAACTTTAATGGATTTTGTTATTCTTGCTTTACTCGCATGTGTTTTAGCTCTTTTACTTGATATTAGAAGAATGATTATTTCTTGCAATTAAAACTATTTAAAAAAAATAATTTTGGGAAAACTGTTTTCCCGCAAGCATTAAATACAAGTTTGATGCAATTTAGAATCGGGTTGGACGATTTTTCAACTGTTAGAATCAATTAAAGGGGTTTTAATTGGTTTAAAAGAAAACAGTTTTCACTATTTAGTCCTGTACTCAACAAGGGGTGTGAGTGAAAATGTCATTAACTAAACTAGAAGGGGATTTGTTAAGAGTCCGAGAAGATTTGGGTAAAGCAAAGCAAGCTAATGTTAATTTTGAAAAAATCTTACAAGAAATGAGTATACTCAAAAGTAGGAGTAATGCTAATCCTGAGACTAAAGAACAAATAATGAATGAGTTAAAGCAAAAAGAAATAATTAATTTATTTACAAGTATTCAAGATGATTTTGAAGAACTAAGACAAAAAATGACTAAACAGAGTATTGAAAAAGAACAAATACTTGATTTCATTGAATCAGTGAGAACAAAAAAATCTTTTTCTTTTGTAGAGACTGAAGAAACATTTAATTTTCTTGAAAAGAGTGTAGAAGTGCTTGATGCAGACATTATTTCAGTTAGACCAGAATTTATTGGAATGATTGATTTAAGCAAAATGGCTGTGAGCATGCAGTTAACTAAAAACAATTCTGGAGTAATAGTTGAAAAGGAAAGGTTCTCTGAATTAATAACTGCTCTTGTAGCAAACAAAATGTTTCACGATTTAATATTTGAAACTGATAAAGCTAAAATAGTTCTAAAGACTCTAAGAGAAGTTAGTGTAGAAGCAGAGAATTCAATTATTAGAGAATTGAGTAGAATAAAATAAATTTTGAGTATTGAGTAAAGTAAAATAACTTTACTCTTACTTACACCCCTAATTTTTTAACTTTTTAAATCAAGAACGCACTTGCTGTTACTGAAGAGTCCCAAGAGAATCGTGGACGAACTTTAATCATCCAAACTTTTTCAGTATTATCATCAATTACTAAAGCAAATCCTTTTTGCCTAGGCATTTCGGCGTAGAGTTTATTCAAATCAGTACTCATGTAAGTTGGTCGAAGAGCTCCAACAGCAGCTATATCAGGTTGTGAAGTCATTCTGTGTGAAATAAATAAATCGCATTGACTAATCGCATCTGGGTGAAGTTTCTCAGGCCTTTGAGTTGCAAGAATCAATCCTAACCCTGGTTGTCTACCAACCCTCACCCATTCAAGTAGTACTGGTAAAGCAATATTTGCTTCATCCTTTGGCATGAACATGTGGGCTTCATCAATCATCATCCAAACAAGAGGCATTTTGCTTGAACGTTTATTCTCTGTAACTAATTTTACTTCTTCTTCTTTTCTATAAAGCATTCTTTGTTCAAACAATTTTTTTCCAATTAATGCTACTACAATATCTTTTACTCCTTCAGCTCCCACTGTTTGTCTATAAGACGAAACATCAATTACTGTAATCATTCCGGGTGACGCTAATTCAGAAATCTTTGTACCTTCTTTCTCAATTAAATTCCAACCCTTAACCATTTGCATTCTACTAATCATTCCTTGACGCATTGACTTATCACTCTCTTCATCACTATTAATTGCGGAAATAATATCATCAATACCATAGTAAGTTCCTACTTTTTCCCTTACTTTTTGAACGGCTCGAGAAAGCAAAATTCCTTCAGGGTCTCTCCAACTTAATCTAAATAGAGCCATCCATTCTGTTTCTTCAAGTTCAGAACACTTAAGAGTAAATGCTCCATCAATTGGAAGTTTCTTCTCTTCATAAAAAGCTAACTGGCCTTTTGGAACAAGAACTTTTACATTAGTTTTTTGCGCGGATAAATCCCAATCCTTTAAATCAGAGTCATTACCCGCAGAAAGTTTTAGTCCCCAAAAAATTCCAACAGTATCAATAGTGATTGCAGAAACTCTGTTCTTAATTACTGGATCAAGTCGAGCCATTTCTTCCATTAGAACTGCGAGTGTGTAAGACTTTCCTCCACCTCTCTTTCCGCAAATAAGCATTAAGTGTGGACGAGAAACATCAACCAAAACTTTTCTTCCAAGAACAGGTTTTTCTCCACTAGACATTACTACTTTACCAATGTAAGCTGTTCCCTGAGAACCATATTTATCCAAGTCCTTTAAATCTCTGCCAAGAACAGCTGGGAGTTGGTTAAAATCTTCTTGCATGAACTAGAAGAGGAGTAAAGGAGTATTTAATATTTTTGGAAAAAGAAATAATTTTAATTAAAAAAAATATTAAAAAAAAGTTGAATTAATAACAAAAATAAATTAATAACAAAATTGGATTAATAACAGAAAAGAGTCACCAAGCAAGTTAAGACAAAATTATATATTCATGCATTTGGGGTTGGGGTTGGGCGCATGAATAAGACTTTTCTACCTTGTCTTACACTCACTAGATGACCTTCTCTTGTTAATTTATTCAAACGCTGACTTGCAGCGTTAGTATTTCTATAGGCAAGTCTCAACTTTACATCCTGTGCAGAAACCATCTTTCCTTCATCAACTAAATGCATGATGAATTGATCCGGTTCTGAAAGGATTTTTGGTTGAGTTATTGTGTTGGGGTTAATAGGGGTCCTATTAAGTAATAATTCCTCAATCTTAGCAAATTTTTTTTCAAGATTAGCGAGTATTTTATTAGTTTCCTCACGTTCTTTAGTTAATTTATAAAGAAGTGCTGCTAAGAAAGCTGGATTACTAGACTCTTTCAATACTTCTTGCATATCAATGCTAAGCTCATTGAAATCCGGAGAAACACGCTTAACTGCGTTAAAGTCATTCAAGAGCTTTTGAGCATCATATGAGGAATCATGATTAGTCATAGTACTATCATGATAGTGTCATGATATATATAAACCTTTGTGCTAAAGAAACAGAAACCCAAACCTTTTACTCAATTAGTTTTCCAAACTAATCATAATCCTAACTTTTATTTAAACTTTTCTTGATAAATCAAAAATCCAAGACTTTTAACCCCCTCTTTAACTAAAACTTGCCCCTTATTTTAATTCTATTTCTTTTTAATTTAGATAAATTTTGAGTAATTTCTTCAAAAGAATTACCTCTTCTTAAAGCATGTGCTATTCGCACTGGAGAGACTCTTTTTTTGCTAAACAATCTACTTGCAGCCCAACTCATGTTCTTTGCTTGTAACGAATCCATTTCTTCACCCATTCTTTTATTTGCAATCGAAAGCAAATAATCACTAGGATATTTTATACTTAAACCATTAGCTGATTTTTGTAAAACAGTTATTCTTTTTAAAGAAAGATTTTTTGATAGACTTTTACTCAATTCTCCACCATATTCTTCAACACAAGCACTAGGAGCATGTTGCCCATAACGAATAATTTTTATAGAAGAAGGTAAAGTAAATCTTTTTTTTAGAAAAGAGTTAATTATAAAAGAAACTTCCTCAACTCTTTTTTTTTGAGAATAAGCAAATTCAGGTGAAAGAAAGTAATGCGCAGTAGGAAGATTCTTTTTAAGGGCCTCTTTAATTCTTTTCGAGTAAACATTCCTCTCTTTTATTGCGTCAGGAATAATTAAAAAAGCAGTGTCTTTTCTTTTCCCCGCAAGTTCTATTTGTTTAATCCATTGATTAAATTTTCTAGAACCTTCTTTTGTGTGAAGCTCCAAGTTTCCTCCAAATGAAGGAAAAACGATTATTTGAATTTGTCTCAAAACAGGATTAACCATAATTAATTCTACTTTAACTCAAATAAATAATTATGTTTTAATTAAAACTAATTAAATCTAGTAAAAAATTATTTTTTTTTCAATTTATTTTTTAAAGCATTAAAATTTGATCGAATTTCACTTACCGAATTACTTTTTTTAATTAAGTGCGCAACAGAAACAGGTTTTATAGAACCTTCTCTTTTAAGAGACAAACCAAGAGACAATATTAATAATTCTTCAAAAGAACTTAATTTGTGTTTTAATCTCTTTGAAACAATTTTCGTAAAATAAGCTTCACTTTGCTTTACACTCAACCCATTAACTATTCTCTGACTAAACCCCACTCCTGCTTTCTCAAAAACACTTTTTAACTGACTAGTAATAGAAGAACCAATTTTTTCTACTGAAGCGCCGGGAACATAATTACCAAATAACCTCACCTCAACTTTTTTTGGAAGAACAAAATTACTCTCAATCTTTCTAAAAAAATTAATTAAATTATTTTTAGACATCCCGCTAACTCCAGAATTGATAACAATAAATTTACTCCCCAATTGTTTTGATAAAAATCTTTCAAACTTTTCTCTAACAACATTTTCTTCTGAAAAATAATCCTGAACAATAATAAAAGCAGTGTCTTTGCTTTTACTAGCAAATTCAATCTGTTTAGTCCATTGAATAAATTTCAATATTCCTTGAGGAGTTTCAAGAGTACTATTTAAACCATGAAAAGGATAAACCAAAACATCAATTTTTTTTAAAACACTCTTATTCATAAATACCAAATAGATTAAAAGCAAATAAATAGATTTGCTTTTTTTAAAAAATATTAAAAAAATTAAAGCAGGAAAAAAATTTCCTGCATTAACTAGAGAAGAATATTAACTATTTTTTCAAAGTTATTTCTATTGAAGAAATTTTGAGTGGTCTTCCTTCTTGAGTAACAACTTCTTCAGTTGCAATCCCAATCCCTTCAACTTTAATACCTGAATCTCTATTCCTAATAATTTCGGCGACATCAACTGCTCTTGAAATTGATTTTCCCCTTGCTTTTACTATCACTGTCTTTGCACCCATTTCAAATTGAGTCACAACAGCTAAAACATAAGCCATCGCCCCTTTTTTCCCAATGTATACAAAGTTTCCTTGTGCTTCTGGGACTAAAGCTTCTTCAACTTGTTCAACTTGTTTTTGTTTAGATTCTTTTTTTTCTGCCATAATAGATCTCTCCTTAAGTAATTAGTTAGTTAAACTCTTGAAAAAATAATTTAAAAATGCATCGAAAATTAGGAAAAACTAATAACTTATTAAAAAAAAAAAGAAAATAAATAAAATAGATTTAAAAGAGAGGATTTGGGGGAGAATTAATCTCCTCCAAAAATTTCTTTTCACTTCAAATAATCAATTGTATTCTTTAATATTGTTTGAGTATACCCTGGGTCATAATTGAAGTATATTACAGTGCCCATAGGGAACGATTTCTTCTCAAGAATAGCTGGGAAAGTTTGAGGAGTATTCTCTGCTTTCATATACGCTATTGTTTTTGCACCAGCATCAGCTGTTATTGGAAGAGCAGTTAATCTAAATGGAGCATCCCCAATCGCAGGAGCAACTTCTATTCCTTGCATTATTGGATGATCAAAATCCTGTCTCCAAATTCTTCCAAGCAAATTAATTTCTTGTCCTTCCTTACAAGTTGGTACCCCTAAATGATCTGCACCACAATAAGCAGGAGATATTTTTCCAAGAGTAGCTTGCCACCCAATTGCATCAGCGGCAGTATAACCTTGAAACCCTACACTAGAGTATATTGCTGAATTCATTACTATAATTAATTTACCACCTTTTCGAACATAGTTTTGTATGGATTCACTCAAAGCAACTGAAACACTCTTATCGTTTGAATTAGATTGATCCAAAATCACTATATCATATTGTTGCAGAGTCTCTGCAGCAGCATTACCAAAAGATGATGCTTCTCTTGAAGTATAATTCAAGAAATAATTTAAATTATCCAAAGCTGTTTTCTCTCCCAAACTAGGAGTTCCTATGAATAATACTTGAACCCTCTCGCTTCCTTTTGGAAGAAAAGGCACATCTATTACACCAAAATAGTTCAAAGAAGCTACTCCAATGATTACTAAAAGAATCAGAGGAATTAATCCTTCAAGGTTGAACTTTTTTACTGCTCCGCCCAAACTAGGAACTGGACCACCAGCAGCATCTGCTCCGTCTTCATACATTACAAACCCTCTCCTTTAATTCACTCAATTACATTAAGTGGTTACATATAATTGTTTTTCACTGTTTTTAATAGTTTCTCTTTTGAGAAAAACCACTCAAAATAAATTAATTTCCCTTATTAATAAACTTTCCTCAAAACAAAAAAAATTATTAAAAAATTAATAATAACTAAAAAAATGAAAAAACAAATAATAAAAATAGTTAAATAAAATAATTTCAATTAAACAAAAAAAATAACTAATTAATCAAAAAAATCATAAACTCTTTTTACTTTCCAAGAATACCATAATACATATTCTTCAACAATATTCCACTTGAATAATTATTATCTGATATAAACCATTCAGGAGGATAAGCATAATATGCAATCCTCTCACCCATTCCCATTGAAGAAGTTACTATCATTGGAGAGAATTTTCCTAGATACCCACTAGTTCCTTGAATATTTCCTCCAAAATTTAGAGTCATTACAATATTACTTGCGTATGAATCAGATATTTGTTTTACTAAAGCAAAATCCCTATCCTTTTTTATTCTAAAATTAATTGCAGGCGAGAATCCATAAATTAATGGATGTTCTCCCGTTAATTCAGTTTCAAGGTTTCCTACTGAAAAATAATTATCCATACAATTTTTTTCTGAACAATAATTATTCACATACCTTAAACCCAAAAACTCATCAAACGAAATTACTTTATACTCTGTATCAGTTTCTTTCACTCTAACCCAAGGGTTATCTAGAATCTTTTTTGCAGTTTCTTCATCACTAACCAACCTTACTTCATCATCACCAAATTCTACTCCTGAGTCCCCAACCCAAACGAGTCTCCCGCCATTCTTATTAACATAATCCATGAACATTACTAATTGATCCATTGAAAGCTTTCTTGCTTTCTCAACAATTACTAATTTGTAAGATTTCAAATTACCTAGAGTAACTCTATCCACGTGTTGAATATCAACATTTTGAACAGCAACCCATTGAGGATTTCTTAAATACTCTCTTAATAATTCTGGTTCTCCAAGTCCATAATCCCCATAAACAATTAACACTCTTGGGGAACCCATTACAAAATCATAAACATCACAATAATAAGGTGAAATATCCCTACACTTAACTATACCTGACCAAGTCAAGATAAATAATAACACAACTATTAATACAAGTATCCCAACAACCTTTAGCGCTAAATCAAACTGACTCTTATCCATTTTTTCACCAAAAAAACTACTTTTATAAACCCGCTTAATTAATAACTATTAATAGTTTAGAATATATAAAAATGGTGGTTTGAATGGTAAAGTTTTTTAAATCAAAACCTAGTGAAGCGGGAAGCGGGCCTAGTTCAGCTATTGGAATAACTAGATTCTTTGATGCTAGTTCAAAAAGCCCACAATTAAACCCATACTTGATAATAGGACTAACAATAGCATTCATTATATTCATACTATTATTGAAAATGTTTGTATTCAATTATTAAAAAAAATTATTTTTTTCTAGATATTTTTTTTAATTCTCTTTGAGAATACAATCTCCTTGCAACTGCTTTTCTTCTAGCAACCCTAGCTTTTTCACTAAAAATAAAAGCATTATCTTTTTCAATCAAAGCTTTTTCCCCCATATCTATAGTCGTATCAAATGAAGGAGAAACCTTCACTTCACTATCACTCCTACCCACCCTTGAATTATGCAAAAATAATTTCAATTTTTTTTCTCTATAACTATGAGAAGCTGCATTTGCTTCGCGCCTTATTGCTTTTGCTTGAAATTCCCTAGCTTCCACCTCTACTTTTCTCCTACTCAAACCATCCGCAAAAATGTCCCCAAGTTCTTTCTTATAACCCACTCTCTTTTTTGAAAAAAATTTTTTGGTTCTACTCACAAGTGATGATAAACGCATACAAAAAGATTAACACAAAAGAACTATTTAAAGAAATTGGATTT
>Ga0172381_10007830_pt1 | contig 10522 bp, 16 predicted proteins | sample Leawel6488metaG_FD_119754 | JGI IMG/M metagenome (GOLD analysis project Ga0172381, IMG submission 119754) | Leachate microbial communities from a municipal landfill in Southern Ontario, Canada - Leachate well 64-88 metaG | ecosystem: Engineered > Solid waste > Landfill > Unclassified | place... | reverse complement strand
GTATACCTATGGGGTCTAGCCCAATTGGTGGTAGGGTGGGTGGATTACCGAGCAACACTTCAGCCAAGAAAAAGTCAAAAAATTATAATTACAACAGAAACGGAAATTTTATTAACAAGGGTAGGGTTTTTAATATAAAAACAATATAATGAAAAAAGAGACCTTAGAAAAAATAGCAAAGTCAAAATCGGATAATTGTAGAAAAATAGGGGAGTTGTGTGGTTATGAAATTTTTGTAGATAGTAGAAATTATATTGCAGTAAAAGAAAGAAAAAATTTATATTATTCAACCCTGGGTAGTTTGTATTCTAGCTTAAACGAAAAATTAATTAAAGAAAAAGTCAGTAGTATTGATTTAACTACAGTTGTTAATGAAATAAAAAAATTAGAAAATGAATTTATGAGTAAACTAAAGGAAACATTGGGCAAGAAATATGAAATGGACCAAGGAGATTATCTAAAACTAGAAGACTAATATGAAAAAAGAAGAAAACAATAAACTCCAAGAGGCAATAGATTCCATAAAAAGGAAATATGGAGATGGTGCGGTTATGAAATCTGGAGAGATAGCAGATAAAATAGAATCAATAAGTACAAATTGCTATGCCATTGACAATTTACTTGGGTGTGGTGGAATACCAAGAGGTAGAATAACAGAAATATTTGGAGCTGAGTCATCTGGTAAATCTACTCTTTGTCTGTATTTGGCCGCCCAGGTTCAAAAAGCTGGTGGTGTGTGTGTTTATATAGACGCAGAAAACGCTTACGATCAAAAATATGCCAATACTATTGGCGTTGATACTGGGAAACTTCTTGTATCACAACCAGCCTCTTTGGAAGAGTCGTTTGATCTAATTAGAGAGTTTGCTGAATCGAACGCTGTAGATCTTATAATAATTGATTCTGTATCCGCCTTGGTACCGAAATCTGAAATAGAGGGGGAAGAAATGTTAAAAGACACAATGGCTGTTCAGGCAAGGTTGCTATCTAAGGGTCTTAGGATTCTATCTGGTCCTATCTCTAAATCAAAAACTGTGGTTATTTTTATCAATCAACTTAGAGCTAATATCGGGGTAATGTATGGGCAAAAGGAAATTACCACTGGGGGTAAGGCGCTCAAGTATTACGCCTCAGTCAGATTAAATATAGGGAAAGGTGACAAAATAATGGGAGCAAAAGATGAACAAATCGGTAATACAATGAATATAACTGCTGTCAAAAATAAGGTTGGATTCCCATTCAAAAAAGGATCGATAGACCTTTATTATGGTAGGGGTGTAGACCTTGTTGTGGACGCCTTAGATTTTGGTTCTGATGTTGGCGTGATTAAGTTGGTAGGTAATACATATAGCTTCGATGGAGAAAAAATTGGAGTTGGAAGAACTAATGCGAGAAACTACTTAGTAAAAAATCTAGATGTATATAAGAAAATAAAAAGTAAAATAGATGAAGAAATCAATAGTACAAAAAAATAAAGAGATTTATGACTATATGGTTGAAGCCAATAGTAAGATAATATTATCTGGTAAACAAACCGAATCTGTTTGTTATGCTATTGTGTTTAATAAGAAGGACGACTTTTCTATCTTTCCAATACCGCTATCTCAGGCAGGTAATGCAAATGAAAGAAGAGCCTTATTAACCGAGGTTGGTAAAATATTAAAATTAAATAAGGTAAGGGTTAAGATGTTCATGTTATCTACAACAGCACATATTTTTAAGAAAGACAACGAGCAAGAAAAAAAGGAATGTCTTCTATTTTCAGCCAGAGATTATCTTGACAACCAAAGAAATTCAGTGTATGAGATAGTTAAAAAAGATAACAAAGTAGAATTAAGAGAAATAGAGGACAATCCTAATTTGGGTTGGAATATAAAGGGAAAATCGAAAAGAGGCGGTCAAAAATTCGAAGATTCTCTGTTAAATAGTATTTGGGGCGAATATCGAAGATTAAAATAGACTTGACTTTTAAAATCAAAAGTATATAATAGACATATGAGCAAAAAGAAAAAATTAACCAGTAAGCCGGGTATCGATATACCAGACTTCACAGAACCAAATAAGTATTATCACAGTGCGCCAGCGAATAAGATAGAAAAGTTCATTCACAATTTAATACCAGATATAGTAGAGGCATACGGATTAGGGAATATAAATTTCTTTTATCAAACGGTGGAGAAGAGAAACGTGGAAGACTTCGACTCTGAAAAAGGAAGTCTGTTACTTTCTATAATGTATGTTAAGCCATACAAAAATGCCTTTATAAACATAATGCCCCCAGCCCAGAAAATGTTTAATGACGGGGAAGTAAAATTTTTAGCGAGGGCGGTTGTACATGAGATAGGACATATTATTACAAACGAGTTGGGGGAACTGGCGTTAAATAGATTCGTGACAGAAGAAGATGTAAAAGACGCGGTTGAAGAAACAACAGAGTCGATTGCGCAAATAGTTAGGAAAGTGTTAGAGGTTAAGGATCCGAAGAATTATAAAATTAATTAAAAAAAATGGAAAAAACAAATATTTTTACAGCAGCAAAACCAGTTAACGTAGAGTGGTTTTACTTTAAGGAAGTCGGGGACCAGGTCCAGGGAACGTATGTTAAGAAAGTCGTTGGTTTAAAGGATAGTTTTGAGAACGATCAGATTGTTTATGAGCTATCTACACCCACGGGTATTAAGAGGATTGGTTTTAGGGTTCCCCAAAAGATTAATAGAGATATGGATTATGTGAACCTTGGTCAAATCGTGGGATTTAAATTTGTTAGTACAGTAAAGTGGATGAACCCAAAGCTACATAAGGAACAGGATGTTAAGAACATACAGGTTTTTGCTGATCCTAAGATTGTCGACCAAGAGTGGCTGGATACAAGGAAGAATATTGAGGTTGTTACACATGAAACAGTTGCCACGCCAGATCTCGTAGAAGGAGAAGGGTCAGTTATTGAGGCAGATGAGGTTCCTGGATTTGGAGACTTTGAAAACCCAATTCCTGAAGTAAAAGAAGAGGTAAAAGAGCCCGCCAAGACTGTTAAAAAGGTTAAAACAAAAGAAGAGCAGCTTGTTGAAATAGCAGAGCTCGCTAAAGTAAAACTAGGCATTGTCGATCCATCGAAGGTAAAGGACGCTGTTATGGAGGAAACTGGTCTGGCTTTTATTTCATCTAATTATGCAAAGATTATAGTTTCGTTGAATAATATAGAGGTTTAAACTATGAATAAAATCTTAGTAATAGGAGATTTACACTTTAAGGAATTTCTGTCTTACGGAGATTATATTAAAGATAAAAGAGTTGCAGAAAAAGAATCGATTTTGAAATTTATTGTTTCAGAAGCCAAAGACTGTGACTCTATTGTCTTAATGGGAGATAATTTTGATCATAGAAATAATAGCGCCGAAGTCGTCCGATCGTTTGTCGAGTTTATTGAAAAATTCGGCAATAAAGATGTTTATATTTTGTCGGGTAATCATGAAAAGAAGGGAGATGGTAAAACCGCCATAGATTTTCTTAAGGAGGTTAAGAAAAGTAATTGGCATATATTTACAAAAATAACCTCCGGATATGAAATGCAGGGGATACGAGTAGACTTTGTCCCATTCATGCTTAAAAGTGAGCTAGAAGTAGAAACAGACGAAGAGGCTGCTAAAGAAATAATGAAACGATGTGGTGATGGTTCAAAAATATTATTTCACCATCATGTTGTATCCGGTTCTTTGGGAGATGGTGGATTATCTACTGAAATGTTTAGGGAAATAGTTTTACCAAGGGAGGAATTAGAGAAAAAATATAATTTAATTATCGGCGGTCACATACACTTTCCACACGCTAAGGGTAAGGTTGTTGTGACCGGAAGTATCTTTAATAATCAGGTTGGGGAAATAGAGAAGTGTGTATGGAAGATAGATCCCAATAACCTGTTATTAGAACCAATTGGACTGCCTGGAAGAAAAATATACTCATTTATAAACCCCACCGACACAGATTTATCTAAATTAAGTAAATCTAGTATAATCAAAGTAGTAATCACGGATAGGGAAGCAGACATAGAAAAACTTAAAAAAAACCTGGAATCGTTTGATGCGCATATCTTAATAGAACAGTACCCAAACAAAAGGAATAAAGTCCATTTTGAGGAGGGGGCGTTAGATTTAGATATTGAAAATTTACTTAAAATTTATTCGGAAGAGAAAAAAGTAGATCTTAGTAGCCTAATTAAGGGATGGAAAATAATAAAATGATAGAAACAATAAAAGAATTGTCAGAAAAAATTTCTGCCGGAGGGATCGAGAACGAGATGATAACAGATATGATGGAAGATGAGGGATTGAATGTCATTTTAACAGAATGCACAGGAACATTATTAAGGATGATAGACGAAAAGATGTTTGATCTTAAAAAAAGTAACAAAGAAGAGGTTGGGGTATTATCTAGGGTCATGGGCGGTAATGTAAATATCGAACAAGCACATAGACATCTTCAAACATCTGTGTTCTTGTATAGTTTTTTAAGATTATTACAAAGTTCCGGGGTTATCGAAATGAACAGTAATAAAAAGGATATGAAAGTAATAGCCAATGAAATAATTAAGAAAAATTTTAAAAAGAAATGATTATAATGGGATTAGATTTATCATTAACGGGGACTGGTGTGGTCGTGCTAAAAGATGACCACGTTGTTCTAGAGTTGTTAATAAAATCTAAGCCAACCGACAAAAAAAGGCCCGTAGATGAGATAGAGAGGATTGTGCTTATAAAAGAAAAAATAATATCCATAATTAAAGAATTTAATCCAGATATGGTTGTTATCGAGGGTATGGCTTTTGGGGTAAGGAACGCCACAGCCCTGACCCAGTTGTCTGGGTTAAATTATATGATAAGGGAATATTTATGGAAGAATAAAATAGACTTTAGAATAGTGGCTCCGACATCATTGAAAAAATTTATTACAGGAAACGGCAAAGCCAAAAAGGAAGAGATGATGATTAGTGTTTTTGATAAGTTCCACGTTTCCTTCGTAGATGATAATATAGTAGATTCTTTTTCTTTGGCGGTAGTTGGTCGAACAATCATCATAGACGACCCGCAGAGCGAAGGGGAGAAGTCACTATTAACGATATTAAAAAAACAATCATGAAAAAAATAAACAAGTTTATCCTAACAAAGGACCAGATCGAGATAATAAAGAGGGTACATAGACAAATTATAATGGATGGATTAGTAGAATTAGGATTAAAGAGAGAGGTTGAGACAGAGATCATTGAGAACGCAGAAAGGAACTTCGAATTAATGATATTGGACGCGCAAAAAATACTTACAGAGATAGGTGTTATGGATGAGGTGAGGGAGGAGATTTTATTAGAAGATAAGATTGAGGCAAGTAAAAAGAAATCTAAGGCCAAACAATCACCAAAGAAAAAAAATGGAAAATAACGATATCATCAAAACTATAGTTCCACAAGAGTGCCCTCATTGTAAAAACCCTATAATTATAGAGTTTACCACGATGTCACCTAAGGTAATGTCTGTTTATACGATAGAGGAGATAAAGACCGCCAAAAATGATGCAATTAAAAGAATCGAGTTACTAGACATTGACATTGAGAAAAAGAATGATATTATCAAATGGATAATGGACGAGGAAACATTGTTTGGTAAGTCTGAAGTAGACGCTATTATAAAAAACGTTTTAACACCAGAAATTTAAACATGAAACTACCCTCAAATGTAGACTCTGAAGATAAGGATTATGGAGTCTCTCTTAGAAGAGAGAAGGCCCTTGCCCCTGGACAATGGGCTGTCATATCATCGAATATGTATATGGGGTGTTCTTCTACATACAAAATTCTACCATCTGGGGCATATGAAATTACAGTAGACGACGATTCTGGTAAACCTATTTTTATTAAGAAGGATCTTATTCACGACGATTTGATCCATTTGAATGGATTGCCAAACCAAATAACCCAAGAGATAAGGGATTTTTGGAAAAAGAAAAACGACTTTATAAAACTCGGATTTTTGCACAGAAGAGGTATATTGTTATGGGGGTCTCATGGTTGTGGTAAAACAAGCCTTATACACGAAATAATCGACGATATAATTAAGGATGGAGGAATAGTCTTTTATTGTAATAATCCAGACTTCTTTAATAAAGGTATTTCTTTGTTTAGGGAAGTTGAGCCGGAGAGAAATATTATTTGCGTTTTTGAAGACATAGATGCTACTATTACCAAATATGGTGAACATAAACTCCTATCTATACTGGACGGGGAAAATTTAATTAGTGGTGTATGTAACCTAGCTACGACGAACTACCCGGAACTGTTAGATAAAAGAATCGTCGGTAGACCAAGAAGGTTTGATAGGGTATATAAAATAGAAAATCTAGATAAGGACGCCAGGATTGCCTTCTTAAAAAAGAAACTACCAGCTGGGGCAAATCAAAAAGAGTGGGTTGAGAAGACCGACGGTATGTCCATCGCCTCAATATCAGAGATGATTATAAGCGTGTTTTGTTTCGGTAAAAAAATTGAAGAAGTGCTGGAGATAATGAAGAATTTGGCCAAAAATAAGAAGAGCTCCGACAGTAGCGAGAGCGGACTAGGTTTTAGCGATTAAAAAATGATTCTATTAAAAAAAATACAACTTAAAAACTTTCTTAGCCACCCAAACACAGAGTTGGATTTTTCGAGCAACACGAAGATATTAATAGACGGGAAAAGCGGCTCGGGAAAAAGTTCTATAGTAGAGGGACTTGTTTGGGCTTTATATGGAGAATCTAGATCTGATAATAGGAGTCTAGTTAAACATGGTGAAAAGAACGCCTCGGTTACAGTAGAATTAATTGATGACGCTAATAATACGGTTTATAGGATAGAAAGAAAGACCTCAACTACAGCAAAAAATACCTTGAGTGTCTTAGAATCTACTAACGGGTCCCACTTTATCGCATCTAAAACTTTAGGTATAAAAGACACCCAGAGTTGGATAGAGAAAGATCTATTGCACGCCTCCTATACATTATTTATTAATTCTATAGCTTATCCACAAGACAATATAGATAGTTTTGTTAAACAATCTGCTTCCAAAAGAAAAGATCTGCTACTTGAAATAGCAAACACGGGCAATTTTGATGAATACTATAGCAAAGCAAAAGACTTGTTGAATATCAATAAAGAAAAATTATCAAACAATTCTACTTTAATTGAAAATCTTAAATTATTTATCAATGTACAGGAAAAAAACGTTGTAGACAAAACCTTGTTTGAAAAAAAAATAGATTCTATCGACGGCGATATTGTTCTTAATAATATTATACTAAAAGAGCTAGACAGGAAAAGATTAGAAGTATCTAACAAGATAGATAAGATAAAAGGAATTAAGGATTTAATTAATTCTTATAAAGATACATCTCTTTTGTATACGAGAAATATAGAGAGTATAAATAGGTCTATCGCTGAAATAAAAGCTATAGATATAAGTAAATTAGAAAAAGAGATATATGATCTTGAAATATTGGTGGTAGAATACAACGACTTAGAAAAACTTATAAAAGAAGAGTATGAGAGGCAGGGGCTTCTTAATTCGGTACTAGCAGATAAGCCCGCCGATAGAGATTATGACTCGGAGATAGCCTCACTAAATTCAAAACTTAACCCCCTTATAACCGAAGAACACTCTTGCCCGGCTGGAGCCAATTGCCCATTCATTAAGCCGATACAAACTCAAATAGCTTATTTCGTTGAACAAATACAGTCTAAACAAGCGAAAAGGGATGCACTAGAGAAAGAAAAAGCTCTTTACCAGGATAGATTGTCTAAAATAGGAACTACTAAGATTACTGCAACCAATAAAGCTAGATTTGAAGAATTGAAAGTAATCCTCAAGAGACTACCCGGTCTTAAAAATGATTTAGATAATCTAACTTTAATTATTTTTAATATGGGTAATTTAGAATCTAAATTATCTGAGACCCAAAAAGCGGCGCTAGAAAATACTAATAAGATAATAGAAAAAGAGAAAGAGCTTTTTGACTTAGAAAAAGAAATCGATCCAGTGGAAATTAAAAATATAACAGAAAAATATAATAAAGTCAACGGCATTCTGAGTGGCCTACAAAAGGAAAAAGAATCAGTAAAAATAACGCTTATTAGGTCTGATAACGCAGAGACCATTATTAAGGACCACAAAGACAAGATAAAAGACTTGACAAAAGAATTCGAATTTGCTAAGATGGAAGGAGTTCAGTTAGAGCTGATAAAGGAGGCGTTTGGATCGAAGGGTTTAAAAACGGTTGTTGTTGATTTCCTTATTCCAAGATTGGAAGATAGGATAAATGAAGTACTCTCAAAATTGTCTGACTTTACAGTCAGATTAGATACCCAAAAGAGTACGGCGGACGGGGAGGGGACGGTCGAGGGATTATTTATTAACATAACTAACCAATTTGGTCAAGAGACTGGATATGATTTGTTTAGTTGCGGAGAGAAAGTTAAGATAACGATAGCTATTTCAGAAGCACTTGCATCTTTGCAGAAATGTGGGTTTAGAATCTTAGATGAGGCAATTATATCTCTGGACAGAGAGTCCACGGAGGCATTGGTTGATGTTTTAGGTAAAATTCAGGAGAGGTTTATGCAGATGGTTTGTATAAGCCACCTCCCAGAAGTTAAGGATACGTTTGAGAATAGGATAGAAATTATTAAAATTAATGGTAATAGTAAAATAAATTAAAATGTTTACAAATAAAAATAAAATTAGACTGGAGGTTTTGAAGATGATTAGCGAGGGGGTTGTTACTTCAAAAGATGTTAAGATGGTCAAGAGAGACAATTTGGATAACCAGTACCAACTTAATGGTAGTTACAATGACAATATAGAAGATCTTAAAACTTGTTGCGGAGAACTTCTGTCTAAATTGGATGCAATTGAAGAGTACTTGGGTATTGAATTTGGTGGGGGCGGTGTGGAAGTTACCATGCCAAGTTACAAGAAGGTAAAGAAGACTAGAAAAAATGGCTCAAAAAAGTAGTATTCAGCAGATAGTTAAGAAGAAAAACCCGCAGGGTCCGAAAAAGTATGCGGCGGAAAAGGCCTTAGCAAAACAGATAAAAAAACAGGAGAAAAATATAAAACACGGTAAAAAGGGTCATACACCAGTTATTAGAAAAATATTAAAATAAAATGGAGCAGGAAAAAATCGAACCCCCAGTTATAGAACACGGGTTTGTACAGGAAGTAGAAGCTGTTGAAAAAAAACCAGATACACCAGAAAAGATAGACTTTGTTGCCAAACTAGTTAAACCACACAATAAAGTAAGCAGAGATGTTACACAGGACGACGTAGCCAGACTGAGTGAGGACGGAAAAATATTGTTTAATCTCTGTTATACACAAGTTGGTTTATATCCTGGGGCTTATGCCATGCACCACTCACAGATAGACGACCAGGATCCACTTAATTATTTTGTAACAGCCAACAGGGAAATAATAATTAATCCGAAAATAATCAGGCACACGAAAACTCCGGTAGATTCTAAAGAGGGTTGTATGACGTTTGGAGATAAGGAAATGATAACGGTGCCAAGATACCATAAAATCGAGGTGGAATATAGAACGATAACGGATGACGGGAAGTTAACTGAAATTGATACATTAAAATTGAGTGGTAGGGATGCCTTTGTCTTTCAGCACGAGATTGAGCATGGATTAGGTAAATACATTTATCAGATATAATAAATAATATATGAAAGAGGGGGATAAAATTAAAGTGGTTAATAAGATTAGTGGTCACTCATATGCCATTGGCCACGTGGATACAATAGTTCAGGTAGCTGCTTCTGGAGGAAAACTAATATACTATTTAGCTGCTGGTACCGGGGGATATCTTTATGGAAGTGATATGAAATTAATAAATAATAAAATGAAAACAACAGAAAAATTTGTATTGGCGTTTAAGAGCGAACCGGAAAAGTCATTTAGAAAAGCGGGCCTAACAAACGGCGACGACTTACTAACAGAGGATGGTGTAAAGATTTTCTTGGGTTGGTTACTTAGAAAGAATGGGGATGATTTTAAAAATGAAGTTGTCGACGATTTACTAAAAGATGACAATAAAGATAAATAAAACATATGAACGAAGATAATAAAATGATGGCAAAGTTTATTGGTTACGGGTTTTTGGGTTTGGTAGCACTAATAATTCTTTTCTCTAGTTTTGGTACAATAAAAACAGGAGATATTGGTATAAGAACAACACTAGGGAAGGTGACTGGTTCTCAGAATCCTGGTCTTTACTTTAAGTTTCCTATTCTCCAGGGAATGGAAAAGATGAATGTTCAAACACAGAAGGAGCAGACAAATGTGTCTGCAGCATCAAATGACCTTCAGACAGTCAATACGAGCGTTGCTATAAACTACAACATTGAACCAAACAAGGCCGTAGATTTGTTTTCTAAAGTTGGTACAGAATATAAGGGTAGAATAATTGACCCAGCTATTCAGGAAGTTGTAAAGGCTATTAC
>Ga0172381_10007829_pt1 | contig 10522 bp, 8 predicted proteins | sample Leawel6488metaG_FD_119754 | JGI IMG/M metagenome (GOLD analysis project Ga0172381, IMG submission 119754) | Leachate microbial communities from a municipal landfill in Southern Ontario, Canada - Leachate well 64-88 metaG | ecosystem: Engineered > Solid waste > Landfill > Unclassified | place... | reverse complement strand
CCGGGCCCCGGGAAATGCTGCCCTCCGGAAAACCGGACGGAATGTACCGAGAAAAAATTCTGCCTGGTCCCATGGATGTTCTGTTATACCCTGTCATCGGAGTGCACAACGTACCCGGGCAAGGGGGAACAGGTATCTGTAACCACGGAACCGACAGAATGAGGGGGACCATGGTGCCCGGAATGTGTTACGGTTACAGTAATCCCTTTTTTTAATTCGCGTGTTTCTGCTCTCCTGTTCCTCCACGGACGGTCAGGATTCCACAGAGGATGATGGCAACCCCGAGAAGCGAGAACAACGCAATGGTTCCTGCGTTGCCGATGTTTCCCCCGGCAAGGCCAACGAGCACCGGCCCGGCAAACGAGCCAACGGAGGCCACCGCGTTGACCAGTGCGACACCGGAAGCCCGGAGGCCCGGCGGGAAAATATCCATGGTCATGGCAAAGAACGGGGCGAATGCCCCGTAGCAGGCAGCAATCGCGCCGGAGAGCATGAGGAAACCGGCAAGGGGCGTATGCGGGACCGCGAGCAGGATCAGGCAGATCCCGGCTGCCGTGAATGCGACCGCCACGTGCCACCGGCGCTCGCCCAGACGGTCGGAGCGGCGCGACCACCCGTACATCACCCCCACAGAGAGGGCGTACGGGACCATGACCAGCAGCCCGGTATCAGCGAGCGACCGGGAGAGGCCGGAGGAATTCACGATCTGGGGAATCCAGAAGAGGAGGCCGGTCAAAAAGAGCCCTACCAGGAACCCGCTTGTGCAGAAGAGGAGGAGATGTGGCGTTGACAACAGCTGCCGGAACGGGATCTTCATCGGGGTCTCATTCTGCACCCGGGCGCCGTCAAGCCGGGATGCAAGCCATGCACGTTCGCGTTCGCTGAGCCAGCGTGCCTTCTCCGGCAGGTCCTGCAGGCAGAAGAGGATCGCGCAGCCGAACAGGATTGCCGGGATCCCTTCCAGCACAAAGAGCCAGCGCCAGCCGGCAAGCCCAAGCCAGTCCGCATGGGTGAGGATGAAGACCGAGACCGGTGACGCTATCACCATGGCGAGCGGGATCGCCATGAGAAATACAGCGAGCGCTTTTGCCAGCTCGTTCTTCCGGAACCAGAACGAGAGATAGACCATGATGCCGGGTGTGAACCCGGCTTCGGCAGCCCCGAGCAGGAAGCGGAGGATCCCAAGCTGGACCGGCGTCTGGATTACGGCCATCAGGAGCGTGATGAGCCCCCAGCTCACCATGATCCGGCACAGCCAGATCCGGGCACCGGTCCTGATAAGGATCTGGTTGCTCGGGATCTCGAAGAGGACATAGCTGACAAAGAAGATGCCCGAGAGAAAACCAAACAGGGCGGGATCAATGCCGAGATCGGCATTCATGGTCAGGGCCGCGTAGCCGATATTCACCCGGTCAAGGATGCTGATGATGAGCAGGATGACGACGAAGGGGATGATCCGCCACCAGATCTTCCGGCCAAGGACCTTTTCATCCACGGCACCTGCCGGTCCGGCTCCTTCGTCATTAACCATGGTCATCGTCATGCAGGATACCGTTGCTGTACAGCGATTGGCCCCGGGGAAGGGAAAAACCGATCGCTTTGCTCTCTCATATGGATCAACACAGATCTCACACTTCCCTCTCTTGCCTCAATAGCTCCTGAACATATCCATTATCCGCTCCCTGTCATGTGTTTGGGTGAGCGCGAGCATCAGCAGGATACGGGCCTTCTGGGGGGTCAGGGTATCGGCCGATATGAACCGGGGGTCTTTTACCGACGTGATACCGGTCCCTGTCCGCGAGGAGATCACCACCGGGATCCCCTTCATCGCAACGGCTTCCAGCGCGGACTGGATGACGGCCGGATATTCACCATTTCCCATGGCAGCGATGACGAGCCCCTGGCTGCCCTGCGCGGCAAACGCATCGATTGCCGTGCTGTCCATGCCCGGGTATGCCATGACAATATCAACCCGGGGCAGCGTGGTCATTCCCGTGACGTTGAATGCGGAGGACGCGGTATTGTTCCGGGTCGAAGTCCGGTAGATCAGGGGCTTGCCGTCCTCCATGTAACCCAGGAGCCCGAGATCCGTTGCGCGGAACGTCTGGACGGATTGCGTATTGGTCTTCGTGGTTTCGCGTGCCCCGTTGATCTCGCCGTTCAGCAGGATGAGCACCCCCTTCCTCCGGGCGTCCGGGCTTCCCGCCAGCTGTACCGCGTTGAGGAGATTGAGGGGACCATCTGCTGACAGTGCGGTTGCCGGGCGCATGGACCCGGTGATGACCACGGGCTTATCGCTGTGGACCGCGAGGTTGAGGAAGTATGCGGTCTCTTCAAGCGTGTCCGTCCCGTGGGTGACGACAACACCGTCAACCCCGGGATCCGCAAGCACGGCATTGATCCGTTCGGACAGGTCGATCCAGATGGCCGGCGTGATATCATCGCTGTTGATATTGCAGACCTGTTCCCCGGTGACATGAGCATAATTACGGATCTCCGGTACAGAATCGATCAGGGTATCCACGCCGATCTCACCGGGCGTATAATGCACAAGGTCGGTCGGACTGTTTGCAGTGCCGGCAATGGTCCCGCCGGTTGCAAAGATATGGACATGAGGCAGGTCCTGGCCCGTGAGGGGGCCAGCTGCAACAGTGGGGAAGATAAGTCCCGGGATTATGATGAGGAACAGTACCATCCGGATGACGTGCGACATATACCACCTTATCGTTACGATAACCCTGATTTCCGGCCCGGCGTCTCCCCCGGGAGCGTTCCGCGAACATTCCACGGCCCGGAGGGGGGCAGGAAACACCGTTTGTACCGGTTCTCGGCTTTACCAGAGTAACCATCGGAGCGGAAAAACAAAAACCAATGCTTGAATGAAATTTATTTTGCACTCATCGGTTTTATTACCGGTAAGTGCAAAAAAAACTTCAGTTATCGTCTTTTTTATTCATCTGGAAAAAAATAACAGATTAATCAATGCGGAAACGGGAGAACCCGGGCACCTGCGGGAACATCCGGGCAAGCCATCTCCCTGCAGAGAGGATCTGATACCATGAGAACCCAGAAAGTTACGTATTTTACCGACAAGGAAGAGGCATTCACCAATCTCTTTGTCGGACTCGGAACGAAGAGGAATGTTGCCATCGTGCTCGTATACCTGGCAAATATGCAGGAAGCAACGTCACGGGATATAGAGCGGAGCAATGATCTCCGCCAGCCTGAGGTCAGCCTGGCCATGAAATACCTGATCCACAGAGGCTGGATCACGGTAAGGGATGATGCGTCAAAGAGCAAGGGCCGCCCGCTCAAGATCTATGCGCTGGCAAAACCGTTCGCCGAGATCATCAGGATTATTGAAGATGAGAAGAAGGCCGAAGCGGAACACAAGATCCAGCTCACAAAAAAACTGCGGGACTATATCTAGAGATACAGCAAACCGTTTTTGCACGGGAAAGAACCATTCAGTCTCCTTTTCAGGGGTTCCCGACAGGGCAGGACCGGCAGTTCCCCTTTTTCGTACGCGATAGTTGAGTGCAGAAAAAATTTCACTCAAAGACAGGATTATCCCAGAATCCCCCAAAATCCACTAGAGGAGCGAGGCCGGATGGATCGTCGTGCTGAAAGAAACCCGGAGTACAGGATGTATTTTTTCAAGGGAGGAAACTGATGGATTTTTCCGAAGTCAACAGGGTTGTTGAGACCGCGTTCCGGGAACATGCGCTCGGCAATGCCGGGATGCCGCTCAGGCTCTACATCATGGTCCCCGGCAGTGATGGCAGAACGCTCTCGGCATCCCTCCCGTCCATGGAACCTCGCGGTGCAACGAATGACGGCATTCACCCAGGCAGCCGATCACCGGCCCTGTCCCTTATCATCGATCCCCGGACCGGGAAGCCCCTGGCGTTCCTGAATACCGCGGAACTGAAAACAATGGGTACGGGTGCGGCGGGAGCGGTTGCAGCAAAGTATCTCTCCCCGAAAAAAGAGATCGTCCTTGGACTCATCGGTGCGGGAAAGCAGGCGGAGTGCCAGCTGGAGGCGATAGCACAGGAGCTGTCGGTACAGGAAGTCCGCATCTGGAGCCGGGATGAGAAACGGGCGGAGTTGTTCAGGAAGAAATACCCCCGGTACGATATCCAGGTCTGCAATCCCAAACGGGTGTGCGACTGCGACGTCCTGGTAACCACGACGCCCTCCCGGACGCCGATCATCAGGAACAAATGGATCCACGAGGGAACCCACATCAACGCGGTGGGTGCAGATGCTCCCGGAAAGCAGGAACTGGACCCGACACTGCTCATCCGCGGGAGCGTGTACGTGGATGATATCGAACAGGCTCTCCGGGCCGGGGAGATCAATGTCCCCGTTTCACGAAACTATTTCAGCCGCACCAGGATTGCTGGAACTCTTGGCGAGGTTGTCCTGAAAAAGAAAGGACGATCGCGCGATGACGAGATCACTATATTCGCTTCAACCGGCTGTGCCATGCAGGATCCCGCTGCCGCATCCATGGCCACGCGATAGGAAATCTCCATTAAACCCCCCCACAGGTTCCCCGCCCGGACGGTCAAAAACGGATCCCCCCTAACTTATAAGACCGGGTACAAATCAGTACTCTAGAGAGCGTGAGTATCCGGCCATGGCAACCCCCGGTTTTCAAGATACCCATGAGAAGACGGTCCAGCGCCTGATCATCATTACCATGTCGTTTGCCTCGCTGCTCGGTGCCCTCGACATGAGTGTCGTGAACATATCCGTTCCTGCTATCATCAAGGATTTACACGTCTCCGTTGGCCTGGGAACGCTTGTCATCATCTCATTCCTCCTGACAATTACCGCCCTCATCCTCGTTATGGGAAAACTCGCGGACCGGTACGGGTTCCGGAAGATCTTCCTGATGGGCTTCCTAATCTTCGGCCTGGGGTCAGCCCTCTGTGGTGTTGCCCCGGACATCTACTTCCTGATAGGCTCGCGGGTCGTGCAGGCAATCGGGGCGGCGATGTTCGCTTCGGTCAGCCCGGCGATCATCACCCGCTACATCCCGGAATCGGCCCTTGGGAGATCGCTTGGTTACCTGATCGCCTGCTCCGCTCTGGGGTATGCACTGGGCCCGGGCATCGGGGGGATAATTACCAGTTACCTGAGCTGGCGCTGGATCTTTTACGTAAACCTCCCGGTTATCGCTGCCGGTATCCTGCTGGGGTATTACTTTATTCCCAAAGACACGCAGCAGAAAGCAAGGCGGCCGTTCGATGTTCGCGGTGCAACGCTCTTCGTCATCTCCCTTGTCGGGATACTTTCCGCATTCTCCTTCTACCAGGTGCCGGGCACACCGGACAGTGCCCTCATCCTCTCCTTCTGTATCGGGGTTGCGAGCGGCATCATCTTTCTCATGCGTGAGCGGAAAAATCCCGATCCGCTCATCCTCACAGAGCTCGCACACAGCCGCCATTTTTCCCTGGGCATCATCACCTGCTTCATTATCACTGCCCTCTTCTCCGGGGTGACCTATCTCATGCCCCTGTACCTGGTCAATTCACGGCACCTTGACCAGTTCCTCGCGGGCCTGATCATGATGATCCCGGCCCTCGTCTCCCTTGTTGCTGCGCCGATCTCCGGCAGCCTGGCGGATAAATACGGGAGCCCGCTGGTCTCGGCAGCAGCAATCGGCATCACTGCACTGGGCTGTCTCGTGATCTTTACCTTCAACCCGACGACCGTAGTGGTCCTGATCATTGCCGGAGTGATCATCGCCCGGGTCTCCACAGCAGCATTCTTCGGCCCGAACGGCAGGCTGATCATGGGCCATTGCCCTCCGGAAGCCGTGGGGACCGGCGCAGGGATGATGATGATGGTCCGGCACGCGGGGCTCGTCTTCGGGATTGCCTTATTCCAGAGCGTCTTTGCGATCCGGATGTACATGGAGGGAATACCCCGGGACGGGACCCCGCTGGTTCCCCGGCTGACGCCGGCCCTCTCGGTTCTCGGGTACCAAGCGGTCTACCTTGTCGCGTTCTGCCTCTGTATCGCGGTCGTCATCCTCTCCCTTATGTCAAAGGAATCGGATAAAGAAGAGCAACGCAGCAAGGGGAACACGGAATCCTTAAAAACAGGAGAATATTTCTGAACGGGGTAACCCCCGCAGCCAGTGTGTCCCGGAATACCCCTACTCCAGCACCGCACCTACGATATTGCCGGCTATGGTGAGGGCTTCCATCTCGCCGTCCGACCATTCGCGCGTGTTTGCATCAGAGAACCCGACAAAGCCCCACAGCTCATCGCTTTTGAAGAGGGGGAGGATCGCAATGGATGACACCCCGCACTTTTCAAAAAACTGGCGCTCTTCGGTAGGAAAGCGCTTGACACTCCCGGTAATGGGGTTTCCGCTGGAGAGGAGGGCTCGCCAGAGCGAGGTGGTGAAGGTCATCTGCAGGTCCCCCCCGTGCAGGGACAGCGGGGGGATGGACGCATCGGGCGCGGTCCAGACATACTGGATCGTTGCACTGGAATTTTTCTCCGGCCGGGGATTCATCTGGAACACCGAAACCATGTCAGCATCGACAGCAAAGCCGATCTGCTCGAGGATCTCCTGGATCCCGGCCTCGATCATGTCCACTTTCCCGTCCTTGGCTTTCTTGCTCTCTTTCTGGAACCGGAGGAACCATTCCACGGCAAAACCGATGGCAAAGAGGATGGTATCGCGTTTTTTGATCTCGCGCTCCATCCGGTGACGGTGCAGCGCAAGTTCGATTGCAGAATAGAGTTCCCGTTCATTGAACGGTTTGAGGATATAGGCAAACGGTTCCGTCACCTTGACCCGTTCAAGGGTCTCGTCATCAGCATACGCGGTCACAAATATGACCGGGATGTCATGCAGGGCGCGGATCCTGCGGGCCGTCTCGACACCGTCGAATGTCGATCCTTCCAGCACGATATCCATAAGGATAAGATCCGGGCACAACTCCCCTGCCTGCTGGAAAGCTTCATCGCTGTTGCAGGCCGTTTCCGGGACATCGTATCCCATGCCCGCGAGGGTCACTTTCAGGTTCTCTGCAACGATGAGTTCATCTTCTACAACCAGGATTCTTGTTTTTTCCATACCCCTAGGCCCCCTCTCTCAATGGAATATCGATAGAGAATTCCGTACCATGCCCGCGTGAGAGCTCAACCGTTCCTTTCAGCTGCCGGGTGAGCATCTGTATCAGGTGCAGTCCCAGGGACTTGGCATTCTTCCAGTCAAAGGACTCCGGGATCCCGACCCCGTCATCGTGGACCCGGATCCGGATCCTGTTGCCGTCCACGGCACCGGTGATGGACAGGGTCCCGGGACGGTTGTCCGGGAACGCATACTTCAGCGTATTCGATACCAGTTCGTTCATCATGAGACCAAGGGGTATTGCCGTATTGATCGTAAGGGGGAGATTCTTCACCGCGATCTGCACCTTGATCCGGGACTTGTCAACGCCGTACAGGACCGTCAGATTGGCAACCAGGTTGTTGAGATATCCCTCGAAATCTATAGCACTGAGATCCGTGGACTGGTACAGTTTTTCATGGACAAGTGCCATGGACTGGACCCGGGTCTGGCTGTCCATGAGGGCGCCAACCGAGCCGGGATCGGAGGTCTGCCTGGCCTGCAGGAAGAGCAGGCTGATGATGATCTGGAGGTTGTTCTTCACCCGGTGGTGGATCTCCTTGATGAGCACCTCTTTCTCATGGAGCGATGCGCTTACGTGCTCCTCGGCAAGGGTTCTCTGCCGGACTTCGTCAACCAGGGCCGCATTCACGGTTTGCAGTTCACGCGTCCGTTCGGCAACCCGGTCTTCGAGACTGGCATTGAGGCTGGCAAGTGCCTCCTCCGCGCGTTTGCGCTCCGAGATATCGTCAACAACGAGAACGAAATATTTCGGCTGGCCGGTACTGCTGGCAACGGCCGATAAGGAGACCTGGCACCACAACGGGGAACCATCCCGTTTGAGGAAACGCATGTCCGCGGAGTAGTCGTGCCGTTCACACCGGACAACCTGGTTGACGGCATCGGAATGCAGGGAGTATTCATCCGGGGGAATGAGATCCCATACCGGTACAGAGTCCAGGTTCTCTTCCGCGCGGCCAAGCATCGCGGCAAACCGGGAATTATGCCGGGAGATCCTGGTGTTTGGCAGGAATTCCACGATCCCGACCGCGGACTGGTCAAACGTGGCATTGACGTGCTCCTCGCTCTCGCGGAGGGCATGCTCGATACGCTGTCGCTCGATGATGTCCTGCATGAGGGCAAAGAGACCAACGGCAACAAGGATGTAGCCGATAGTCCGCATCGCGATCAGCAGGTATATCTGGGATACTTCAGCATCGGCGAGCAGGACAATATGGGATATCGCAAAGAGGGCGTAGGCGCACCCGAAGTACAGGGGTGTAGGTTTTCCGATACGCCGGTAGCCCCAGATACTGATGACAACGATGGTAATGCTCAGCACGAGGTTGATAATGATGGTCAGATGGTGTATATCCGGAAGGGTCATGGTAGATCACACGCCGTCCGGGAACCGGGTTGACCCGGAGTGGCCGGAAGATATCATGTAGTATTCCTGTTGCACCTTAAACCACGTGTTAACTTAAAAAAAAATTTCAGTCATTTTTTTGCCCCTGTTTAAGAAAATACGCCCAAATAAGTGAAAAAATTTTTTCACTCAACCTCCGGTTTATACCTATCCCAGGCTGAATACTGGTATTTGCCGGGAAAGGGCCGCCACCAGGTGCGACACCCGCGAATATCCATAAGATTTCAGGAGCGATGAGTCATGACAGGCTGGTTCCCATTCAATCATTCCATGTTCTGGAGAAAACCGATCCATACCAACGAGAAGGAGACGCCCGGCCAGCCTGCATTGAAACGCGTGCTGAAGCCTATAGACCTGGTCCTCATGGGTATCGGGGGAATCATCGGCACCGGTGTCTTTGTCCTCACCGGTGTAGCAGCCGGGTTGCATTCCGGAAATGCCCTTCCCCTCTCGTTTTTGATCGCCGGGGTCGTCTGTCTCTTTGCGGCCCTCTGCTATTCTGAATTCTCGACCATGATCCCGGTTGCCGGCAGTGCCTACACCTACTGCTATACCTCCCTTGGAGAGATCTGGGCCTGGATCATCGGCTGGGACCTGCTTCTGGAATACGGTCTTGCCATATCGGCAGTAGCCATCGGGTGGTCCGGCTACTGTTCGGCCCTGCTCTCTTCCCTGGGCCTGGCGCTCCCCGCCCACCTTACCCATCCGCTGATGGAGGGAGGATTTATCAACCTGCCCGCGGTCATCATCGTTCTCTGCCTCACGGTACTGCTGATTCACGGCACCCAGCAGAGCGCCCGGGCCAATGCCGTGATCGTTGCGATCAAGATCTTTGTCATTCTCCTGTTCATCGTCCTTGGCCTGGGAGCCATCCAGCCGGGGAACTGGGAACCGTTCATGCCCGCGGCCGGGTGGTTCGGGGTCTTCTCGGGGGCAGCGATTGTATTCTTCGCATTTATCGGGTTCGATGCGGTGGTAACGGCAGCAGAAGAGACGGAAAATCCCCAGAAGAGCCTTCCTGTCGGGATCATCGGATCCCTTATCGTCGCCATGATCCTCTACATCATCGTCGGGATTGTCCTCACCGGCATCATCCCGACCAGTCAACTCGCAGCCCAGGATGCAATCAATGCCCCGATTGCGTTTGCCCTCAACCATATCGGCTATTCCTGGGGAGCCGCGCTGGTCTCCATCGGGGCTATCTGCGGAATGACCTCCGTCATACTGGTCATGATCTTTGGCCAGAGCAGGATTCTCTTTGCCATGTCGCGTGACGGGCTCCTCCCGAAACTGTTCTCGGCAGTTCACCCGGTCACGCATACACCGGTCAACGTGACCCTGTTCACGGGCGTGATCACCGCTATCATAGCCGGATTGTTCCCCCTCTCCATTGTGGCAGAACTGGTCAATATCGGAACGCTGGTGGCGTTCTCCATTGTTGCACTCGGGGTCATCGTCCTCAGATACCAGAAGCCGGAACTATCCCGGCCGTTCCGGTGTCCCGCGGTCCCGCTCGTCCCTCTCCTCTGCATGGGATCCTGCATCTTCCTCATCTGCCACCTCAACACCCTGTCGCACCAGTTGTTCATCATATGGCTCTTTATCGGGCTGGCCCTGTACTTCCTCTACGGGGTCAGGAACAGCATGAACCGGCAGAACGGGAGCATCCCGTGTATTATACCGATACCCGGAAAGATCAATCCGGAATCCCCGCTGCCCGGCTATCCGGAGATCGGTACCCGGGAGATCCGCGCTGAACCCCAGAAATAGTCTCCGTACGGGAACCTGAAGATCCATCCCGGGCGGAGTGCCCGGTTCAGAGGGGCATCTTCAAGGCGGATGAGCCTATATAGCAAAAAAATCAAGAATGAGATCATGGAGACCACAGGGATTGAGGATATCCAGCTGAGGAGGCCGGGGTTCTCCCGGTGGGCGATCCCGGCCCTGTGGGGTAT
>Ga0172381_10007828_pt1 | contig 10522 bp, 12 predicted proteins | sample Leawel6488metaG_FD_119754 | JGI IMG/M metagenome (GOLD analysis project Ga0172381, IMG submission 119754) | Leachate microbial communities from a municipal landfill in Southern Ontario, Canada - Leachate well 64-88 metaG | ecosystem: Engineered > Solid waste > Landfill > Unclassified | place... | reverse complement strand
TGAAAACGGTCTTACTCGTGCTACTGTTTATTGTTATCAGGCCAAGAGTTGTAATTCTTCTAATGCTTGTTCGGCAACAACTGAAAAATGTATTGCGACGAATGCAATACTTACTTCGGTTGGAATAAACAATGATGCTACGAATTTCCCAACATATAGTCATCAGAACATGGATTATCCTATAATCTTGGGTAGCAATCTTTATTGGAGTGGAAATGGATATTATATTTTGAAGTATAATGGAACTGCTTGGACTGATATTACTGGCAATTTGAATAAGAATGGCGATGATCTAAAACAATGGCTTGTATTATGTAATGGGGTCCTTTATACAAGTGCTCAGATCGTGGAATATGGAGGTGGAACACATAAAGTCTATAGTTATAATGGAAGTACATGGGATGCTGTTGTTGATGTTGTTGATGGCAATACTGGGGCATTTTGTCTTGGAAATACATTGTATGAAATAACTCAAAAGTACGAAAATTCGTTATTTAGTTCTAGTATTTATAAATATAGCGGAGGGGCGTGGTCATTGGTTGGTACAACGGATGGGGCAGTAATTGGACGTTCAGTAATTATAAATAATGGTATTGTTTATCTTCCTACTAGTGGCAATACTAGTAACAATGTGTATAGTTTTAATGGTACGACAATAACTGCGATAGGTAGTCTTAACACCGATAGTCTTGTTTTTTACAACAATAACCTTTATGCAGTGCCTTACGCTTACAATTGGCAGGGCAATAGTAATGTTTATCGTTATAGCGGAGGAGCAACTTGGACAGTTGATTCGGTAATAGATTCTACGGTCGCATTACAAGGTCCAGTTTTATATATAGAAAATAATAAACTTTATGCACTTGGTGAAAATAACAATAAAACAGCAGATGAGGTCTATGTATATGAGAGTGGGGCTTGGTATTCGTTAGGTACGATACCGACACCAGGTGTTAGTTATGGAACAGCTATTGTTTATAATGGCAATGCCTATGTTGGAAGTAGTGGCGGTAGGTTAACTAGAGTTGAGAATTAGTTAAATTTTTAAAAAGCTTGCTTTGGCGAGTTTTTTTGACTGGACATTAGTATAATTTGGTTGTAATATTGTTTTATTGAAAATAAAACAAAGATATGAAAATTACAAAAGAAACAAAACTTGATAAAATTTTGGAGATAGAGGGAGCAGAAGAAATTTTGTTTAATTACGAAGTTCCATGCCTTTCTTGTCCTTGTGCTAGGTATGAACTAGCTGAACTAGATATTGGATTTGTTTGTGAAAAATATGATATTGATTGTGATAAGCTGCTTGAGGAATTAAATAAAAAGACTGAAAAAAAGTAAAGAATGAAAAAAATAGCTTATACTATTTTGATTGCTTTAATCATTTGTAATATTATAAGCTGGTCATTTTTATTTTTGGAAAAAGATAACCTATTCAAGGTTGTCTTTTTTGATGTTGGACAAGGGGATGGAATTTTTATTGAGACTCCTGATAAGAGGCAGATAGTAATTGATGGAGGACCTGATTACAATTTGATGGCTGAAAAAATCTCTAAGGAAATTCCTTTTTGGGATAAAGAAATAGACGCAATTATCTTGACCCATACTGATAGCGATCATATGAATGGATTATTTGGAGTTTTGGAAAAGTATAAAGTTGATAATATTTTATGGACTGGGGTAGAAAAGGAAGGAAGTGAGGAAAAAATAAAAAATTGGAAAAATATGTTAGACAAGGAAATTAATAATAATGGGGCAAAGGTTTTTTTGGTAAAAAATACTGATTTTGTAGAAACAAATAATATGACTTTGGATTTTCTTTGGCCAGAAAAGATATCTGAAAAGATTAGTAGTAATGATAGTAATGATTATTCTTTGGTTTCCAAAATGTGTTATCTGGAGACATGTTTTTTGTTTACTGGAGATATGTCTTTTAGCGGAGAGAAAGTTGTTATTGGTGCTGAAAATGTGAAGGCGGATATATTGAAGGTTTCTCATCATGGGTCTAAATACGCAACATCAAGTGAATTTTTATCCGCAGTTTCTCCTAAGTTGGCGGTAATTGAAGTTGGTAAAAATAGTTATGGACATCCTGCGAGCGAAACCATAAAAAGATTAACGGATAGCGGTGTTAAAGTTGTGCGAACAGATGAGAAAGGTAATATTGCTATTTTTTCGGATGGGCAAAATTATAAAATAGTTTATGAAAAATAAGTGGTGGACTAACGTATTAACATATACGCAAAAGGATGATATAAATTAAGTGGTTCTATGTTTTAAATTTCCTAACAAATTTATATAGGGAGCCTACTTTTTTTAACTACCGTGGTAGTTGAAATCGGTGCCCACTTCAAAAGTGGTTAGGACTTCTTAAAAACGTAGAACCATAAATAGCGCCCCGATGGACGCTATTTATTCCGTAAAAAGTCATGAGGGCGTTTAGCTCAGTTGGCTAGAGCGTTGCGTTCACATCGCAGAGGTCACAAGTTCAAATCTTGTAACGCCCACATTTTTATTTTAAAGAGATTGCTCGTTGAATTGATAATATTTATTTCTCTTTTAAAAAGCAGGGGATTGTTGTAGTATGTATTTAGATTTTAATTTTTATGGAGATGGCGAATACTAAGTTTTTCAGCGGAAAGATATAGCAAGAGTCCCTCTTCCTTTAAAAGAATTATAGTATTATGGTTAGTATGGAAGTTGTAGCAAAAAGCGTAAAGAAAAAAGTTAGAAAATAACATTTTGATATTTAAAGAAGATTGTGATAAATATGAGGTGTATAAATAATTAAATTTTAAAATGAGTTTAGTAGATACAATTAGGCAAGCGGCTCTAAATAGAAATATTTTAAAGATAGTTTATAGAGAAAAAGATGGCACAAGTGAAGGTTGGAGATATTTAGAGTTTTATAGTTTTAGCCATGATCATGGTGAGGATGGATTTTTTGCTTGGGATTTGGGCAAAAATGGAATTCGTAGATTTTCATTTAATAGAGTCGATGATATTCAGATTATGGATCAGAGATATAATCCTCGTTACAGAGTAGAGATTTAGTATGGAAAAAAAGCATTTTAAATTAAAAATAAAAAAAGATGCGTTACTTATAGTTGATTGGGCCAATGTTTTTGGTTGGTCAAAATCCTTAGGCTGGAAAATATGTCCACAAAAATTATTTAATTATTTTAATCGGACTAAGGTTATTGATAAACGTTTCTATTATGGAGTAGAGCAGGGGCAGGCAATGTCAGAGAATTTTAAATTGTATATTGAAGGGATAGGATTTACTTCTATTTTCAAGGATGTGAAATGGACTCCAGTACTATTAGAGACTCAATCTCATTTAAAAAAAATAGTAAAGGATTTATTCAATGTATTAGATGATGTAAAAAATACAAATTCTAATATCTCTAATAAATTATATGAATTGACTAAAAAAGTTAATAATCTGCCCAAAATTAGTATTGGAAGTAGTACAACCTCCTTCAGTTTATCTAATGAAAAAGAGTTGAACGAAATATTTGATTTGATTGAAGAATTAGATGGTGATTTGAAAAATCTAAATATGGAAATAGGGCGACTTCAGGTTGATTTAAAATTGCCAGTCCGTAGAAGAAAATGTGATTTTGATGTGGAGATAGCTAGAGATGTTTTAAATAATCAAAATAATTATGATACGTTGATATTATTTAGTGGAGACGGTGATTATTCTGCTTTAGTTAAAGATTTAATAAGTAGGAATAAGAAGGTTATTTTAGTTTTTGCACCTGACCATATGGGCAAAGAATACAAAGAAATACATAGTAAGCTTTTTTTTGCCTGCTCTGTTGGAAAACTAAGATATTTTTTAGAAAAATAAATCCGAGGAAATTCCTCGGATTTATGTGTATCTCAATGGATAAATCAATTGAGCGTGACTAGATTAAACATATCATAAAAATATAAAAATGCAATAGCTAAACGTATTAATTGGTTGACTCTAAGCGAAATATTTAACAAGAATTAAGAACTGGCGGGGATGGGTATTTTGATGTTTTGAATGTAAAAGAGGATATTTGGCGTTTAAGTCTTAAGCAAAAAGTTAAATAAAAACAGCCCTCGGTAAAGAGGGCTGTCCTAGGATGTAATACCCTATCAGTTAGAAGTAACCGATAGACAACTATAAAATACCATAAAGGGTATAAAAAAGCAAATTATTTGATGTCACACGCATATGTAAAAACAATAAGGAATTAAAAAATTAGGATTGCGCGAAATTAATTTCTAATAGTTTGTTTTTGTGAAGAAGTTGTGAGCGACTATAGGAGGTAAGATATTTTGATATTTAAATGGGAATATGGTAAATATGTATTAGATTCTCGTTTTTACCCCCCCCATAGGCGAACAAGAAATAGATTGCTTCGTCGACTACTTCGTAGTCATCTCGCAATGACAATTGAAGAAAGGGGAAGTGCATTATTAGATTCCAGTTTTCGCCCTCCAGAGGCGTGCAAACCTTCCTGAGGCAGGTAAACTGGAATGACAAATGAAATAAAATATGCGGGAGTAGCTTAGTTGGCTTGCGAAGCAAGGCCGGAAGTGTGACTGACACTGAGGCTGGTCTTGAGGATTTACTAGTAAGTAAATACCGAAAGAGAGCGTTTGCTTCCCAAGCAAAAGATCGCGGGATTGATTCACGGAGTGAATCAATGACGCAGGACTGTCTGAGTCCGAGTCGGGTTGCTAAAATTTTTCAGCAGGAAAATATTTAGCAAGAGTCCCGTCTTCCTTTAAAAAAAACTATAGTATTATGGTTATTATGCGGGAGTAGCTTAGTTGGTAGAGCGTTTGCTTCCCAAGCAAAAGATCGCGGGTTCGAATCCCGTCTTCCGCTCATTGGGAATTAAAAGGAGTAGTTGGGATTTGAAGGCGGAAGCGCGACTGGCGCTGAGCCAGGCCAGAGGAAAATTCTAGAAAGAATTTATCCAATGGCGAGTCCCGTTTCCCGCTCCAGAAAAATATATGGATGTGTGGCGGAATTGGCAGACGCGTACGTTTCAGGTGCGTATGAAGTAATTCATATGGGTTCGACTCCCATCACATCCACTGGATAGTTTTAAATTTAAGGTACTGGATGCCTATTTGTTAAATAATAATTAATTCATTTAAAAGAAATGGATAAAACAAAGAGGCAATTATTAAAAGATCTGGCAGGAGCTTATTTTTCTGCTAGAAAAAATTTTAAGAATAATTTTAAGGGGAATGATAATATTGTGGCAATAATAGGCGAGGAGATTGCGGTGCAGTTTTTGGAGGATATGGGCAGGACTGAGGTATTGCGAACCGAAAGTAAACGGAACTCCGCAGTTGATATTATAAGCAAGTATAATGAAGTTGAAGTAAAAACTTCAGTAAAGGTTATTACATCGGAAAACAGAGTCCATAGGACTTCTAAGATTGTTGCGGGGTGGGATGAGCTATTGGTTGTTGTCTTGAATAACGATTATAAAATAGAAAATATATATGTAATTTTAAGTGGAGCCTTGAAGAGTGCAATTGATTTAGGAATTGTACCTTCGGATAGCTATTTGACTGTGGGCATGCTAGAGAAACTAGTAATAGCTTCAGAAAAATATGCATGTAGTACTAAGATTGATTATTTGTAAAATTTAATTACTTTGTAGTCATCTTGCAAATAACAAATGATAATAGAATGAAGATAAACATTGACTTTTGGGGGTTTAGTTGGTAATCTTTGTGTATTGGATATTATTGAATTGAGCATTTGATATGCTCTTTTTTACTGAGATAATAATTGATTGAATATTATAGAAAATGAATTTTACAATTTTGAAAAATAAAGTGATGGATGTTTTAAAGAATAGATACTTTTTGGGTATTGTGATAGTTTTGATTGTTGGATTACTGATTGCAATTTTATTCTTTAAGAATAATACTTTAATGAATCTGGCTAGTATGACTAAGAATCCTAGTTTTTGTGACAGTATTGGAGACTCTGTATCTAGAGATACTTGTTATTTTAATTTTGCTTTGCATAATGAAAATTCTGATGTTTGTAATAAGATGGATAAAGAGCTGGTTAAGAATCTCTGCTATGCGATTGGAAAAAGAGATTCCACTCTTTGCGACAAGGTAAACTCTGGAGAAGCAAGAGATGCTTGCTACTTGAATATAAATAGATTTAAACCAGATCTTTTTAATTGTCCGAAGATTGAAAATGAAGTTGATAGAGATGATTGCTTTTCTACGATTGCAAAAGCAAAACGGGATATACTTGTCTGTGAAAATATTAAAAGCGATAGAGACAAGACTGCTTGTAAGAGTAGTATAAAATAGGATATTTTAAAAAGACGCTAAATGCGTCTTTTTTTGTTTTATGATATAATATTATTAATAAAAAATATTCAGTGTGTTTGTATGAAAAAAAGATATTATTTCGGTATTTTAATTATTTTAATTTTATTGGGGGTGTTTTTCTTTACCTATAGCAATAAATTAAAAGTTACAAATTTTGATGAATGCGTGAAAAGATTTGGTGTTGTAGCGGGGTCTCAATTAAGACAATGCAAGACTAATAGCGGAGAAATTTATGTTGAAAGTGTAGTAGTGAAATCGGACAACCTGCGCAATCTGAAAAAAATACTGCGATAGAGGTTGAGTCTCTAGCTTCTGGATCGTCCGTTGATTCGCCCTTGATAGTAAAAGGAAAGGCTAAAGGGAGATGGTTTTTTGAGGCATCTTTTCCTGTTGAGCTAGTTGACGGCAATAACAATGTAATTGCGACGGGGGTAGCTATGGCTACGGCAGATTCGTTGACTGAAGATTTTGTTCCTTTTGAGGCTAAAATAGAATTTGCTTCTTCGGAACAGAAAAATGGATTTTTGATTTTGAAAAATGATAATCCTTCGGGATTGCCAGAAAATTCGGAACAAATAAAGATTCCTGTTGTGATAAATGCAAGTGCGAATCTTACAACTGTTAAAGTTTATTTTGCCAACGATAAACTTGATCCAGATGTTACTTGTGAAAAAGTATTTTCTGTAGAGAGGCAAGTGATAAAAACTGATGCAATAGCAAAAACCGCACTGGAAGAGCTTTTGAAAGGAGTAACTGAAAAAGAAAGGGCTAGCGGATATCGGACGACTATAAATGAAGGAGTTAAAATTAATAAGCTGACAATTGTAAACGGTATTGCAAAAGTAGATTTTAATGAAACGATGGGCGAAGCAGTTGGTGGTTCTTGTAGGGTTAATTTTATACGAAAACAGATAGAACAAACATTGAAGCAATTCTCCACTGTAAAGAGTGTGGTAATATCTATTAATGGAGATTCGGAATATATTTTACAGCCATAAATCTAAGATTTAGTAAAAATAAATATATGAAAGACTTAATAGTTTATAAATCTTTTCTTGGAGCGACAAAGCAATACGCAGAATGGATAGGTGAATATCTTAAGGCAGATTCTTTTAAGTTTAATCAAGTTACGGATAATGATATGATTGGTGCGGATAGAATAATTGTGATGTCTGGAACCTATGCTGGTCAAATGCCGCTAATTGGATTTTTAGAAAAAAACTGGAGTATTCTAAAAAATAAGAAGGTTTTTGTAATTGCAGTCGGTGCTGTGCCACCGCAGGATAATATGAGTAAGGCCAGTTATGAAAAAATACCAGAAGAGATTCGTAGTATTGTAAAATATATAAAGGTTATGGGTGCGACTCCATTTGCAGGAAGCGATAAGAGAAGAGAGCAAATAAAAAAAGAAAACTTGAAAGAGGTTTTTGCTGAATTGGATAATTTTAATTAGCTGGTTGAGAATAGCATTGATTTATAAATTAAAAGGAGTAAAATTTGAGTTATGAAAAAATATAAATATAAGTGTGTTTCAATCTGGACTTGGAGTGCGGATTCTGTAACAAGGATATTGAATGAGTATGCTAATGATGAGTGGGAACTTATTTTTGTAGTAGGTTGTTGGCATTATTTTAAAAAAGAAATTAATTAATAGTTTAAAAATAAAAACATGATGGATTTTACAATTTTGTTAGTTATAGTAGTTGCGGTAGTTTTACTATTTAGTCTTCGTGTAATTAAAGAATATGAAAGGGCAGTTATTTTCTTTTTAGGAAAATATACTGGAATAAAAGGACCTGGATTAATAATTTTGATTCCTATTTTTCAGACCATGTCTAAAGTGGAACTTCGTACTGTGACAATGGCTATTCCTTCTCAAAAAATAATTACGAAGGATAACGTGTCTATTGATATCGCGGCTGTTGCTTATTATCATGTTGTTGATGCATCTAAATCGGTTATTGCAATTGAAGATGTATTTTCTGCGGTAAACCAAATCAGTCAAACAACTGTAAGGAATGTTGTTGGACAGTTTAATCTTGACCAGCTATTATCTCAGACTTCGGAAATCAACAACCAGATTAAGGCTGTGATTGATAGTCATACGGAACCATGGGGTGTACAGGTAACAGCAGTTGAAATTAAAGATATTTTCTTGCCAGAAAATATGCAAAGAGCTATGGCTAAGGAAGCTGAAGCAGAAAGAGAACGAAGAGCAAAAATTGTGGCTGCTGAAGGTGAGTTCCAGGCTGCTGAAAAACTAGGACAGGCTGCTGATTTAATGGCCAATCATCCTGTTGCATTACAACTGAGGACATTGCAGACAATGGCTGAAATAAGCGTAGAAAAGAACTCTACAATTATTTTTCCTGCACAGTTTATGACAACTGTAAAGGAAGCTATTGCGACTATAAAAGCTGACGGAAAATAGAAACTAGTATTCTCATTTTAAAAAATTCCCTTAATCGGGAATTTTTTATTGACAAAAACTGAAAATAATATACTTTAAAGATAGCTCCTTGAAAATTATGGGGCGAGATGGAGGTAAAAAATGGATTATTTTGAAATGGCTTTTCACGGATCGCATATTCCTCAGGCTATAATAAGTACTGGTTTGGTTTTTTTGGAAGTGAATCAGGCTTTTTGTAATTTGGTGGGCCTTCCTCAAAAGGATATTATTGGACTCGCAATGAAAGATCTGAAGGATCGTCATATTGTGGAGTATTTTAATGATTCTGGAGAGACTTTTCAGGATGCGATCAGGGAAAAGCGAGTAACTCATGGGCAGTCATCCATAAAGACTAAGGCTGGTTCTTTCGTGATTGAAAGAGCAAATACTCCTTTGATGGAAGGTAATGAGTTGAAGTACATTATGATAATCTACAACGACATTACCAAGATTGTTAAAGCTAAGGAGTATATGGCCGAAGAAATAAAAATGATGGCTGATACCTACAGAAAAGCAGCTGAAGGAGATTTGACTATTCGGTACAAGATCACTGAGCCCGATGAGTACACCAAAGATGCATATGCTGATTTGGTTATTCTCCGTGATGTGATGGATGAAAACGTTGGTAATCTACGCGGAAGTATTGTGGAAACCAGAAAGGAGGTAGAAGCTGTGAATAAGGTGACGGAGGTTGTCGCGGCTAGTATTATTGAGATCAATAATGCTGCTTCTCAGTTATCAGCTAATTCTGTGGTTGTAAATGGAAATATTGAAAAAGTGGATCGGTCTATCCATGATATCTTAAAAGGCATGGATGATATGAGTGTTGCCATTGGTGATATTTCTGCAAGTACAACCAGCGTCTCTGGGCAATCAGAAGAAATGAAAGCGGCGTCTCATAGTGGCCTTGATCTAACTCTTGAAACAAAGAAAGCAACTGATAGCATTGTTACTTCAACTGAAAGTGTCATTACTAATGTTGGAGAAATGGATAAGTGGATGCTGGAGGTTGGCAAGCTGGTGAAAGTAATTAAAGACATCGCAGACCAGACAAATCTGCTTGCTCTTAATGCGGCTATTGAAGCGGCAAGAGCAGGCGATGCGGGAAGAGGGTTCGCGGTTGTGGCAGCTGAAGTAAAAACTCTTTCTCAGGGGTCACGGAAAAGTGCTGATAATATCAGTGATATCGTGAACTCTTTCGGAGATTCAATTGGGAACGTTAAAGAAGATGTAAGTAGAACCAAGGGGGTAGTTGGAAAAGGAAGTGAACTGGCAAAGGATTCTTTTGAAACTTTCAACAAAATTGTCGGCATGATAGATGATATGGCGAGTAAGATTTCTAATGTTGCTGCTGGAACTGAGGAAGAGGCAGCGGCGGTTGAAGAAATAACTGCTAGTGTCCATGAAATAAGCTCACTCCTTGAATCTGTGAAAAATGCATCGGCAAATACGGCGGCATCATCTGAGGAGGTTTCAGCTAGTATCGCCGAGATTACGAGAAATATGGAACAAATCAGCAAAGGTGTTGCTGATGTTCTGCATTCAATTGAAAGATTTAAGGTTTAATCTTTCTTTTTTTAAAAACACTTCAAATGGAGTGTTTTTTGATTAATCGGCTCCTCCTCTTGAAATTATTTAATTTTCTGGTATTATGCATTGTATATGGAAAAAGAATGTTCAATTTGTGGCAAATCCTCTTTTATGGGAAGACAGTTTAAG
>Ga0172381_10007827_pt1 | contig 10524 bp, 16 predicted proteins | sample Leawel6488metaG_FD_119754 | JGI IMG/M metagenome (GOLD analysis project Ga0172381, IMG submission 119754) | Leachate microbial communities from a municipal landfill in Southern Ontario, Canada - Leachate well 64-88 metaG | ecosystem: Engineered > Solid waste > Landfill > Unclassified | place... | reverse complement strand
GGATGGGATGAGTTTCGATGGTACGAACAGTTATATTGATTGTGGGAATGATTCATCATTTGACATTACAACGAAATTAACTATAACAGGATATGCTTATATTGATGCTGATGCGCCTATTTATAATGGCGTTGTATCAAAAGAAGGTGCATATCAAGCTGAATTACGAAATAGTAGCAAAATAGCACATTTTAACACGTGGGAAAGTACCGTTAAAAAAGATTGCTGGAGTTCTGCTGTTTGGGATAATTCAAGATGGTATTTTTTTGCGTGGGTATATGATACGGGTACATTGACATTGTATGTTGATGGTGTTCCCAAATCAACATCGGGATATTTAGCTAATCCAATTGACACGTCTGCAAATAGTGTATTGATTGGAAATATGGGTAGTTATTACACTAAGGGCAACCTCGATGAAATCCGCATATATGACCGAGCATTGGATGCCGAAGAAATCACTCAATTATATAAATTGGGTTGTGCAAAGTTACATGATGGAACAAACATATCTTATAATCTTGGTGACTTGATAGTTCCAGAGTTGATTGAGAACAATGGTCACGATGTGACTGATGGACTTGTCTTATGGTTAGATGGTTCCCAAGATATTGATGGGAAGTTTATAGATAGAAGTGGTAATGGAAACCACGGCACACCGTACAACGGCGCGACAACGGGGAGTGGGGTAGTTGGGGATGGGATGAGTTTTGATGGGAGTGATGATTATATTATCGTATCATTTGATTCATCTTTAGCATTGGAAAATTACACCATTGTGTCATGGATAAAAACAAGTGATAACAGGGGTATATTGGGGAGATTAGGAGGAACGTATAATTATATTTTACAATTAGAAAGCGGAAAAGTATTTTTACGAAGTTATAACGGCTCATTTGAAACATTATATTCCGTATCCACAAATCTTACAAATAATGAATATCGTTGTGTTGTTGGCATACGTGACAGAACTAATTTAAAAATGTATATGTATGTTGATGGAGAATACGAGAATGAACGTAATATCGCTAATGCGGATGTCGGCGAAGCATTAAATAATCTATATATAGGCAGTCGTGGAGATACGGTATCGGCATATTTGTTTAACGGCAACCTTGACGAAATCCGCATCTACGACCGTGCGCTGAGCAGTGACGAAGTAGCAACATTATACAAACGTGGAATGAAGATGAAATATAATCAACTGATGGTTAGCGAATTTAAAGAAGGGGAAAGTTTATAAATACAATTAACATATTTATATAAGGAGAAATCATTATGGCAGACTTGGCGAGAGTGCTGATAAACGGCACACAAATAATTGATGGTTCCAGAAATTTGGAAAATGTAGTATCCATAAATGGTATTACAGCAACAGAGATTAGTTATCTGGACGATGTAACATCATCTATACAAACACAGATAAATACAATAAATCTGGCATTGCCTGATGAACTTTCAGATTTGTCAGATGCACTTGTTACAACCCCAACAGATAATGATGTTTTGTATTACTCCACGGATAAATTTGTAAACGGTTCATTAGCGGAAGCTGGAATAGCAAGTGCAACACATGACCACTCTGGAGTTTATTTGGAATCTATGGGTGCATTGAATGATTGTTCTGATGTAAATGCACCAACACCTTCCGATAATCAAGTATTAAGCTGGGATAGCACAAGTAGTAAATGGATAGCGGAGACTATCGGTGCAGGAGTAACAACAATTGGTGATTTGAGTGATGTGACGGAAGCAGGGGATTTATCCGATAATGATTTATTAGTTTATGTCACCGACCATTGGGAGAATCAGACTTTAGCAGAAGCTGGTATTGCTTCGGCAACACATGACCACGATGCAGATTATGCCGACATCTCTCACGACCATTCAGGTGTTTATTCTCTCACAACCCATGACCATTCAGGGACATACTTGGAATCTATGGGAACATTGGATGATTTGTCAAATACCAATTTGACAAGTGTATCAGATAATGATTTACTGCAATATGACACCACCTCTTCCAAGTGGATAAATATATCCATTGGTGACGCTGGTATTGCAACAACTGGTGACTTGCATAGTGCGGTTACAATAGGCACTGCAAATGGATTATCAATATCCACACAAGAGTTATCTTTAGCATTGGCAAGTACAAGTACAACGGGTGCATTAAGTAATACTGATTGGAACACTTTCAATGGGAAGCAGGATGCCCTGACATTTGGCATTGCAAACACTAATGCGGTAAAGATAGATATGGAAGGGGTTGCTGATAATGATTTTGCAAAATTCACATCCAATGGGGTTGAAGGAAGAAGTTATGCAGAGGTTAAGCAAGATTTGTCATTAGATAACGTGGAAAATACTGCAATTTCAACATGGGCAGGTTCTGCAAATATCACAACTGTTGGAATCATAGGAACGGGCACTTGGCAAGGGACAGCAATCGGAGATACCTATATTAGTTCTGCTGCAACATGGAGTGGAAAACAGGATGCTCTTACCTTCGGAATTGCAAATACAAATGCAGTGAAAATTGATGATGCAGATGCGGCAGAAAATGATTATTGTAAACTTACAACTACTGGAATTGTTGGGCGGTCATACAGTGAAGTTAAGACTGACCTATCACTTAACAATGTAGAGAATACTGCACTATCGAGTTGGGCAGGAACTAACAATATAGTTACAGTGGGAACCCTAACCTCTGGAAATGTTGATGCGGCAGTAACCGATGCGAGTACAAGCGCAAAGGGTAAGGTGGAATTAGCAATATCAAGTGAGGTTGATACGGGTACATCTACAAGTTTGGCAGTTACACCCGATGCACTTGCAGGGAGTAATTTTGGTAAGCGAACAGTGCAGATAGCGATAACTGCACCCGATATATCATTAACTACTGGTGATGGAAAATCATATTTTGTAATTCCACCAGAATTAAATGGAATGAATTTAGTAGATGCGGATGCAGCAGTTATAACATCATCAAGTTCTGGACTTCCCGAGATTGATATATATAATGTAACAGATTCACATGATATGCTATCAACTAATATTACTATCGATGTGGGGGAATATACAAGTTATACTGCAACAACTGCACCTGTAATTAACACATCATATGATGATGTTGCAACTGGTGATATTATAAGGATAGATGTAGATACTGCTGGTACAGATACAACCGGATTGATAGTTATATTATCTTTCCAATTACCATAGGTGGTGATATAAATAGCAACTATAACTATAAAAGATGATACAACAAAATATTATAAAACATTAGATGGTTCTAATGCTACATATTCAACTGCTAGAACTGTGTATGGTGGTGCATCTATAAGTTATGCTTATATTGGACAACGGTATATATCAAATAATTATTATGTATATCGTGGATTGCTATCATTTAATTTAACATATTTGAGTGGTACTATTTCAAATGCAACATTAAAATTTACAGGAAGTATAGATTTTTCTACAACTGATTTTAACATTTTGTTAGTAGAATATACTGAAGATGAAATTGATAATAATACAACATGCTTCAATGCTTATGGTAGTACTACATTTGGTTCTATAAATAGTTCTAGTTATAGTGATACAAAAGATAATATGACTATTACACTTAATGCTAATGGTATAACATATATGAATGATTATATTGGTGATAAATGTTTGTTTATGTTAGTATCAGATAGAGATATCAATGAAACTCAACCAACAGGAAATGAATTTATAAAAATGTATGCAAATAATAATGACATATATAGTCCAAGAATAGATATAACATATACTGGAAATATTATATATAAACCAACAACTATAATGATGTGATATTATGACATTGGAAGATGATAGGGAAATACTTGAAGAAAAGAAAAGAGAGATTTATAAAGAGCAGATACAACCGATAGAAGATGCTATACAGGAGATTAATAAGAGGATTAATGAGAGCAAGATATCTGTCAATATTGAAGGAATTGATATCGAAGCAATTAAATCTAAATATAAAGAGGTTGAGATAATTGAAAAACTTGTCAAATAAAGAATTGCAATCTGCTTATCTTAAAGCCATCGATGATAAAGGTGCTATTGCAAGAGATAGAAAGGTGAAGATGGAAAAATTGGATGAGGAATATACCGATAGTAATGGGTTGATTGATGCAACTATAAAGGAGATTAGTGATGAGATTAATAATCGTGTTGCAAAGTCTACCATGACCATTGAGGAAGCACAAACAACCTATGGGGAGATATAATATATTGGGTGGACAATTGGCACGGGTATGCCTACGTTATAAGATGTTTGGCATACCATTATATTTTCTCCTTATTCTTAACCTTGCTAGTGTGCTTATCGACCTCGACCATATTATCTGGGGAACCCGACAATGGCATATACAGGTATTTATTATATCTACTATATATATCATCCATTTCAATATTTGGTCACTGCATCGCCGACTTTCTAAATCTGGGGTTTTAAAATGAATATATTACATCTTATGATATTGACATTTATCATATTACTTCCATATCATCTGGATAGTTTATATTATTTACAGGAACCACAAGAGACTATGATGATTGGTGGTGAATGTGCTGACAAGGCATATTTGTATTATTCCATAATGAACAATGTATCCTTTTGTGTGGGGACAGTAATTGGCAATAATATATCTGGTATGCATTCTTGGTGTCAAGATACCAGTGGTATCGTAGAATGTGCAGGGTTTGATATAATGGATGCAACATATACGCCATTGTTCATATTATACCAAGATGGTTCATACATTGGTACATACGATAGATTTATATAGGTTAATGGTGTAATATAACTAATTAAAACACGGAGTGTGGTTATATGGATATTGAAGCAAGAATGAAAGAGATTGAAAGCGAAAATGCAAAGATTGTTAATACTATAAATCAATATACTGGGGAAATTGAAAAGATGAAAACAGTGTACACGGCAAATTTGGGTAGACTGGATGAGCTAAAGAAATTTATCAAGGAAGAGAAATCTGATGAATAAAATTATTGCCAGTACAAAACGGTTTATATCTCAATTGATGACTATAACCTTCTGTATTGCATTTTTATACGAGACATATAAAACAGGTCAAATGCCAAGAGACTTGGCTATTATCATTGTTGGTATCATATCCGCATATATGGGATATAGTATCAAGAACGATGGGACAGTTAATAAAATAAACGGAGAATGATATTATGAGTTCATGTGGAATTAAAGTGGCGTATAACTCTCGCCACATACTATTTGATAATTTGGTAGATGAATATATTGAGGGTGTGGAACCCACCCGTGAAGAGAAATTGGAAGCACTTGGTTCAGCAGACCGTGATACTACATATCTGGCAATGTGCAAGGCAGGGTTGTACATCATTCCAGAGGATGTAAAGGAAGTTGTGTTCTTCACAAATGGAACAGAATCAGGTTATAAAAAGTTTCCAGTGTTCCATGGGAAGATGAAATTATGCGCTGGAAAGTGCGATAATTACACCTATGATATAGATATTGGTGGAATGAAAGCAGGGACTTATATAGATGCATTGTCACTTGCATTTATCACAGTCAAGATGGATATTCCTGAAGGAACTGTACGACAGAATTACTATTGGAATAATTTTGTCTCAATTAGTTATGTACAGAAAACCATCGATTTCTATTATGATGAAGGGATTAATGCCATTGCATATCCTACCAACACTGCAATAATACGATATATAACATTAGGTGGGATTAAAATGTTGGATACATCCACTGGACTTGGTGATGATGAACATACTGTCTCTTGGAAGAAATCAGTAACTGAAGATATTGGTATCGATGACTTTGTGGAAAATGCAAATGCTTTCCTATCAGTCATGAATGAGAAAGGTGCTGATGAAGAGGAATTGGATGAGGTGCAGAATATATTTAATCGCTTCATCTCTCGAATTAATTGGAGGAAATAACCCTCCTCTTTTTCTTTTTTATAAACATATGTTAATTTTGAAAAAATATACGGAGTGTGGTTAAATAGAAGCATCAATATTAATTAGTGATTGTCATATCGGTAAGAAAACTAAAAGTTATAATAAGGATAAGTTTAAAAAGGGTATTAACAATGTGCAAAAGAAAAGTTTGGAATACATCTCTCGCTTTCCAGAGATTACTAATTTAAATATTATCTTTTTGGGTGATATTGTTGATGGCGAGGGGGTATATCCTTCACAATCAGTATCACTGGAATTGAATGCAGATGAACAAATTGATTATGCATTAAACCGATTTACCCTGATGCTGGACAGATATGATGAGCATTTTGAACATATAAATGCATACTGTGTCCGGGGTAATCATGGGCGAACATCCAAGTTTAACAGTGAGCAGACTAACTATGACGTGATGTTTTACAAACAACTGGCATCTGCATTTAGAAAGGAGAGAAAATATAACTTTACAATTTATGACGAATGGTTTGGCATACCAAATATATGTGGGAATGATATAATGCTACACCATGGAGATACAATAAAGATGTATCAATCAATCCCTCTATATGGTATTGTGCAAAAGAATATGAGATGGTTGACTGGTGGGTTACCCACCACATATACTGCCATGCTCATGGGACATTTCCATACATCATACAGCATGACATGGAATAATGTGAAGGTTGAGTTAAATGGTACAATGACAACTGATGATGATTTCTCACAAAAGATGGGATTGATTAGTTGTAATGAATATAAGATGATAATCTCTGAACGGTCAGCACCAATATTGCACACATACAACATTGATGTTTATAGGAGATAGACGATAACTTTTTAAATAATAAAGATAATAATAATAATGGTGATAATTATGGATATTGGAAACATAGCAATTATTGGTGCGACTGTAATATCAATAGGATTAATCTATTATCGGGATATAGCAAATAAGGCAATTTGCAAGTTGAAGGAAATAGATGATGTTATTGATATGGTAATCGCACATTATGAAGATGACGAAAGTATAGACAGTGAAGAATTGAATGAGATATTGGAAAAGATTAGAAAGCTGATGTGATATTATGGCACTTGATGAATTTGCAATTAATGTGATTGGACATCTGGATGAATATGGATTTAATTCCCGTAACTCTGGATTGTCATATTTGGGATTTTATATCACGCCATATCTTGTACAAATTGTAGATTCATCAGTCCTTACTGATGCTGTATATCGAGATAAATATATTATTATATTGGAAACTGTAAGTTCGACAGAGACAATTGATGGTCGAAAGATATGTTTTGTTGGTATTACCGTCTCATTTGAGGATATTATAAATGGGGTTATAAATCTCGAAGATGTCATAATTGGAAATATAACTTTTGAAGGGGGTTAACTATGGAAGGCGACAGTTGGAAGCCGGGTGCGACAGCAGTGTTCAGATTGGATAGCACTGATGTTGATACCCGTACTGCATATGATGGTGATGGATGTACATTCATTGTATATGATGAAGATGATGTTCTGGTGCAAAGTGAGACGGCAATGATAAATGAATCGACAGGGTTGTACCGTGGCTATTGGGATATTCCAAGTGACCAGTCAATCGGCAACTACTATGTCATTATAACATTTACTAATCTTGATACTAAGGTTTTTAAGAAGAGAAAAGACTTTGTAATATACTAATTCTTTGGTGCGTGATAATTTGGAAATCGGCGAATTATATGATTTTATGAAAGAACAGTTCATTGATTTGAAAGGTGAGTTCAATAGGAAATTTGAAGAGTTAAATTCTTGTATTAAGGAACAGCAAAAGGGTATTGATGGGGTAAAGACACAGACTATTGAGAATACAACACGATTGGAAATATTGGATTGTCGTGCTAAGGAATCATCTGGAAAGGTTAGTATATTAGAAAGGGAAATTGTATCTGTTAAAAATCGTATTGAAAATTTAGAAAAGACGGATACCCGATGTTATATGGAAAGGAAAGATGATAAGAAGGGGTATTTGGATGTTAGGAATGCTATTATTGTTGGGGTATTAATTACCGTATTCAGTTATATATTATCAATAATCTAACGTCTCATCATTTTCTTAAACAATGCTATATGGGATGTTAGATTGAAATTGTTATCAATTGATAATATATTATCTATAATATCCTTCCCTTTTTCTTGTATAACCTCCTCATCATACCGCCAAGTCATAATAACATCATTCAATCGTCTTATATACTTATTCATAAATGCTGTTTTTTGATTAATATCAAATTCCTTCTGCAACTCATCCTTCTTGATTATCAACTCATCAATAAGGCATTTACGTACATCAATGCTACTTTGTACATTTGCAATCTCTTCATCGATACTATCAATACGGCGTTTCAATACCATTTCATCCGTCTCTTCCAAATCTACCTGAATTAAATAATCATTTATAAGTTGAGAGAGGTTGTAACCTTTTTCCTGTAAACTTCTCTTTGCTTCATCCAATAGATATAAATTAGTCGATGATTTTCCTGTATAATATCTTTTCATTTACAACACCGTTATATTCTGACCTTTCATCTCAATAATATCATATTTCTTCATCTCACCCAACTTTTCATATACCTGTTGTGTAGTCCACTGAATCAACTTGCATTCATTAACTAACTCTCTCTTGGTGATACTCCCACCATTTATCATTATCATGTGTTTCAATTGCTCAAAATCAATCTCTGGTATACTGTCTCGCCATTCTTTCTGTCTTTCCAACAGATGATGTAGTTCCTTACTACCACAATCCACCTCCACTCTCCTATCAATTCCATTCTTGGCAAGATGATAGGACAGGACTAATCTATCAAAATATGCTGATTCATAAGATGCCAAACCCATCTTCTTATACATATCATGCAGTTCGTGGGGAAATTCCACCCGTTCGATTATATTAATATCAGTCTGGAAATCTCTAATCTCTTTCCACAATTTCTCCATTTCCAATACATCGGGTTTGATATTCCTATTCTCATGCATAATTGACATTAGTTTATCATTATCCTCTTTGGTTGGCAAGAATACCATGAAACATAATCTGCGACCTAGACCACTTGACAATTCATATCTTGCTGGTTGGACACCTGCCCATAAGGTCATATTTGTCTTATACTCTAACTTTCCAGAAGCTAGACGTTTGGTGATATGTCCACTATCCAAGACTGACAACATCTGTGGTTCCATCTGACTGTTATAATTTACATTTAGGGCGTTTGATAGTGCACTAAACTCATCAATCATCACAAATCCCTTATTATATGTATCTGCCAATCCCCTTTCCTCATTAACTATCCCATTACCTATGTCTCTAATGGTTCCAACCAACCCAGCTTCTGTCGTACTGCTTTCATATCCAAACTCCATTGTACTTCCTGCATATATGCTAAACTCATCCCCACCCATTGTACCCAGATAAAACGACTTCATAAATCCCGGTGGTGCAACAAAGAGGATGTGTAACCGCATATTTGGCAATCGTTTACTCTCCCAATATATCTTATGTTTTTGATTAAAAAGATTGAATGTATGTATTGCATGGGAACAGATGTAGTATGGTGCATATATATCAGATTTATATACATTACGTTGTTTCAACTCTTCCATTATACTATCGTATATTATAAAAATCAACTCCTATTTTATTTAAAACTTGTAATCTTGACAAATATAAGTCTTGTAATCTTGTATACCCATACCCATTTCATACTGGTGTGCATAATTTGTGACATTACTATACACATGAATTTACTCACCACCGTTAAGCAACTTATTAATCTTATCTGCCTTTTTATTCCCTATACCCTTTATAACTGTTAGTTTACTAACTGAAAGATTTGCAATGTTATTAATGCTACCATACTTACCAATTAACTCCTTATACTGTTTGATTGTCAATCCAAGATACTTTGCCATTAGACTGTTTCTGTCTATTCTTTTCGGCACTCGATATGCACCATCTTCCAATTTCTCCATAGTCTTAATCATTGTCAATAATCCAGATATATCATCTTCACACCACATGACTATTATATTTTCACGAGACATAAGTGATGCAACATATCCATATAACAAGTTTGCATTTATATTAACCCCTATCTCCTTCATATCAGAGACGTATGTGCTTATATCACCAGAGATGAATAAGATAATAAACTTATCAACATGGCAAGTCAACCGTGCCATCTGACTGTCCAATCTACCCTCTAGTATAGAACTATATAAATCCCCAATTGCTTTTCTCTCAACAATTACATTATCGGATGCATAATCACCCTCATCTAATTTCTGTGATATTACATCATGATTTGTAAATACCGCATTTATAAATTCATAATGATTCTTTGGTTCCCGTGTATCAACTATTATTTGCATATTTCCATCTTCCCAATTTGTATATTAATATTTTGTAACTCCTTTATATCATTTGTGGTTCGCCCAAATGCAAAGTTGCTCGTTACTATTATTTT
>Ga0172381_10007826_pt1 | contig 10526 bp, 12 predicted proteins | sample Leawel6488metaG_FD_119754 | JGI IMG/M metagenome (GOLD analysis project Ga0172381, IMG submission 119754) | Leachate microbial communities from a municipal landfill in Southern Ontario, Canada - Leachate well 64-88 metaG | ecosystem: Engineered > Solid waste > Landfill > Unclassified | place... | reverse complement strand
TGGGGAATAAATGCTCGGTGGCAGAAACGACAGTGCGGTCCGATCCGGCTTGCGACGACATCACCAACCTTCACGACTTCTCCCGTGAGCAGGTGCAAAAACCAGTTCAGTTTCCAGATCATGAAGTTCGTGTCTTCGGCGTTAACCAGCGCAGCATCGTCTAAATTGTTCAGGTACACTCTGCTACTTTCGCGGAAGACCGATCCTTCGTTCAGATGACTCTGTTGTGCCAGCCAGAACCGCCAATTCTGCAACTCCCATACGGTAAAATGGTATTTCTCCATCAGTTGCTTTGCCTCTGCCTCCAAACGAGGTTGCTCTCTGAGTTTGTAGTGAGACTTCAGTTCTCTCTGCAGTTCTTTTTCATCGTTCCGATAGTCGGGCAGCAATTTTTCATATTGCTTCTTCATTCTCGATCTGGAGACGTCGTTTAATTCCTCCACCCCGACGTACAGACGGAGGAACGAATACAGTTCCGACAGTCTTTTCTTCAACCGTGCGCGTATCGATCTCGTCTCCTTCGGGAATGTTCGTTCCTCTTTCTTGTGACGCAGGATGATTTTCACGGCCAGCACCTGACGCTTGTCATACATCAATTCATAGCGATCTTCCACGAGCTTCCTGTTTGTAGTCCACTCGCCGTGATAGCGCTCTTTCCAGCGAAAATATTTCTGTGTGGCCGGAAAATCATATTCATGGGCATGCCAACGGTCGAGCCAATTCTCATGCATCCACAATGATTCATTGTCGTACCATTTCTTCGGATGGATTTTGATTGGTTGAAACTTGTCGATGTCATGAGGATAAATCCAGATCCATTGATCGCGTCCATGATGATGTATGTAGATATATGTGTATTCGACGATGCCGAGGAATAGCCTCAATGCAGGATACAGAAGAGCCGACCTATGCCATTCTTGCAGTTGTTCTGTGCTGATTCTGAGATTATTTTTCTGGCAGTAGCTGATGAATGAATCCTTCGTCAGAAGGGTTATCTGACGGAAGGGAGGTTGGAGGATTGCAGAGGGTAATTGCATTTTCGATGCATGTTTTTGATTCATCATGCTGTGATTGTAAGTTACACATACAATATACGGATTTTTGAGAAGAAACAGGTTTCTAGGTGGCAAGATCATTATTCCACTTGCTTTCACTTTATTGCCCTGATGTAAGTTGAGGAAAGAAAAGCACAGCAACAAGTGCGCCAACGTAAAGTCCGTTCTTCGGCTCTCCTTCCACTGCTACCTCAATCAGTTCTTTTATATTCCATCCGCGAATATCAAAAACTTCTTTGACAGACTCTTTTGCGATTCTTAGCAATTCGTCAGCCGAAACTTCCACTTGTGCATGTTCCATAATAATGGAAGCCTGCTTTTCATCGGCGTTCCTGCCAATAACAAGAGAAGCTGCAACATGTTCCTTATCAGATGCCTCAAATTGGTAGGCCATCGGAAGGAAGGCACCCTTGTCGGAAAGTTTTTCGAGTTTGGCATTATCCGTAACAATCTCCCAATGTGGAGGAACAAATGAAGTCACACGAATAGCGTTCGTTGCCATAATCTTTGCCTGCACTTCAGCGGCATCGAACGCAGCCAAAGGTGTTGTACCATAGCCGATGCCGGAGGTGACATAGGCTTTTCCTTTCGTCGAGTTCCAATTGTGCATACGATCGTATCCTATTGTATCAAGAAGCCTCTGCACCACTCTAGCTCGGTAAAGCAGTAACACTGATTATTGTGCTGATGCGATGATACATCGCAATCTCTCTAGCCCCTTCACCATTGCTTGGACAACCTCCTGATCTCCCGATTTCCCTTTCGCTAAGCCACGTACTGCTGCGGGAGGGGCATCTCCCAATTCGGCAATCAGATGAAAAAGATCTTCCTTCACAGACGTACGCCCCATGTTTCTCTGCATTAGATCTTCAAACGACATGGAGACGATCTCTTGTGTTGATGGTTCCATCCCTTCCATCTCTCCGGAATACACGGGAATTTCCCCAACTTTTGAGATAAGTTGGACACGTCGCATGTCATTCTCTTCATGTCTTTGTCCTTCTTCAACGTGGCGAAGTGCCTGGGGATAACCGGAGTCATTAGCGAGTACTCCGATTTCCTCCATGCGTTCGCGAAAATATTCTATACTTCCCTCTGGTGTCGCTTCACGACACACGGATTGTCGTAATCTCCAGAACACTTTTTCCGGCTCACCACCGAGCATGATCAGTTTGCGTGGTTTGGCAGAGGCATCGCGGAGCATCTGAACTCCAGGCAAACGCACAGGATCTGCGGCATATAATGCGTGTGAAACGCCGTATTGCAGTGATCCCTCTTCGTTTCCTTCAGCATGTTTCTTGCCGAAAGCCAATATCTTCTCTCTTGCCTGTATGGTGCATTCATCAGTCGCCATTCGACATGCATGCGCAAAGTACTCGATCATTCGGTTGAGGACACTTGCTTCTTCCACCTCGCGATCTTCATCGAAATGGAATTGGGCAGCTATTTCAGGACTACATGCTTCGCGTATGAATGCCCTGAGATAGCGCATATTGGCTTCAGCGCACGAATGCACTGCTTCAGATGCGCCATTCGTGCGTCCGACAAAGTTATGCGCGGAGTACAATACAACTCTTGGTAATTGCTTCGGAAAGGGTACTTGCTGTTCTGCTTGCCCCCTTGTTTCAGCAGAAATTTCTCCTTCAAGCGTTTGCTGCATATTGGAGAGCAACTGCGCTTGTTCTGGGCTAAGGGGGCGACCAAGCAGGATATTTGTACGTAGTTTTCCAAATTTGTTCGCAGGAAATTTCTCTGCAATTAAATCCAGAACAGAAAGGATTTCTGCACGTTCCCGACCTTCTGACAGAGAATCGAGCATTCTCTTTGCAGCAATGGTGTATGCAGGCACCCGTGCATTAGGAGATGCGAGTGGTGCGGACCCGAAACCGATGCGGATCTCCAGATCCTCTAAAAACTGAGGATCTTTGCAGGATGCAATGGCAATACGAGCCAGGTCCACAAGGCCATTTTCGTCAATATTCACCACAGTTTCCTTATTTTGCAGAAAACACAGCATCACAACCTTCGCGTGATCGAGTAGTAATCTCATCTGTTCAGGAGGTACATCGCTCAGTTCCTTCTGAACCGCGGATTGCAATGCATTACTGAGTTCGGAGGACTCTGAAAGCTTCATGCTGTTTCTCTCATTGGAAAAGAGAGTTCCTTGCCATGCTTGTGCAAGAAACTGCGGACAGTTACCAGCGAATCCTCTTGCCTCTCTCTCTATCCGACAGATGTCGGTGCCGGTGGTGGCGACTTCGTTATTCATAGTAATGCAGAGGGAATGGATGCAACACCAGTTACTATGATCGATACGTGGCTTGAGAGATGTACGGCAACTGCATGATGTTCTGTTTGATTAACATTAACAACATACAATTCTCCACTCGGTTGCAGGATTTGCGTGCACTGCGTTTCACCGTTGAATTTTGCAAGCGCTACAGCAATGCTGCCCGATCCACATCCTGTTTCAAAAATCATCGATTCGGTATCACGAACGTAGACTAGCGGCTTGAGAGTAATGTGATCTTCTGTTTCAACATATGGCATAAATCCACATGCCGGTATCGAGTCCAGTTGAGCATTCGCTTGCATGAATGATCGGAATTCATCTTTTGCTTCCGAATCGGAAGGCAGCTGTTCTACTTTGCGCACGAGATGGGTAATGCCATCCAGTGTGACAGTAACGGAGTCGTCATTCTGATCAATCACAAGAGGAATCTTTAGGCGAATATCTGTAACCAAAGTCTCATCTCTCATTTCATTGAAGCATTCAAGCACTCCATTAAAGCCACTGCTTTCGAGACGGATAAGCGGTTTGGACTGATTTCTTGAGTACAATAATGCAGCAGCTGATCGCAGAGCATTAATACAGAGTTCGTCTCCCATCATTTCCAGTCTCATATCGGCCTTTTGCGGGTTGTGCGGAGGAACAAGGAAACCCACTTGTTCTGCACAAAGGTAATTATTACTCATAAGGACTGTAGCGACATTAGCCCGCTCTGTAGGCGCAACTGCGGTTTCCACGATAATCGTGGGATTGCCTCCTGGAAGCACTTTGGCAACTTTGAGGTCCATTATTGCAAGTATAAATGGTAAATAGACTCACACGGGAGATGTGAGTGTGTCATATGGCCACAGACACAGCGTCTCCCGATCGCGGGATTATGAGTGAGGCCAGTAACAGATCGTCCGGACGGACATTGCATGCGTATCATAGGTATGAAGTTACGATATGTCAACTATTGCTCCTTTTCTGTGATTACTGCAAATTATGCTCCAATGGCTGAATATTCACAGAAAAATGCACATCTTCCTTTTCCATTTCGTCGTGCCACGAGTGCTCTGCTGACACATGAGACAGGTGTCCAGTAGCACATTTCACCAATGCTTCCCGAAAACAATCCAGTACCTTTATAAGATTCGCATAACGTCCTGCATTACTGAATTGCACAGTAAATATTCGCGATTCGCCGGGTGGCATGCATTCTCTGAATGCCATCTGAAATACGCCAATCAGCATGTTTGCTGAGCTGGGGGATTGCTCAAGCTGCAATATTTCAGCTGTATCATTCACTGGATCGAAGCGAAATGCGGTGTTGCGCAAACCATGTTCGTTGCTCATTAGTAAAGAAGGAAATGTAAGAAGTTCCGGAGGGGCTGAGATGCCCCTCCGGAATGTCGCTCTTCAGCGATGGAAGGAATGGTGAGGTCAATGAAGATGGGCGGCAAGCCCTTCGAGCGGGACTTCCGCCTCATCGCCTTCGAAATGGCGGACCGTGCACACCCCGCGCTCCTTGCGCTTTTGGTCGAGGAACACGATGTAGGGAATGCGCTTCTTCACGGCATACTTCGTCTGCTTGTCGACCTTGCGGTCTTCCAAGAAGACTTCGCACGGCACACCGGCACGCCGGAGATCCGTTGCCAGTCTGAAGTAATCCGACCGGAGATCCGGGTGCATCTGCACAATGAGGACCTTGGCCATCGACTTCGGGCTGGCGTCGGTATGGATCACACCGTGTTTCTGCAGGGACGTGAAGAGTCGCGTCAGACCGATGGAGAGTCCGACCCCCGGCAGCTTCCGGTCGATGAACGTGCTGGCCAGATCGTCGAACCGGCCACCTGAGCAGACGCTGCCGATGCTCTCGTGATTGACGAGGGTCGTTTCGTACACCGTGCCGGTGTAGTAATCGAGCCCCCGAGTAATCCCGAGATCAACGGCGAACTGATCGTCGGGCACGCCGAGTGAACGCATGTGGCCGACCACCTCCGTGAGCTCTGCCACGCCCTGGGTGAACAGATCACCGTATTGGCGGGACTGGAGCCACTGCAGAGTCGCGGCAGGAGTATCCTCGAAGGTCAGAACTTCGAGGAGCGCTGAGAGCTGCTCCTCGGAGACACCGACGTGGTCGCGGAATTCCTGCTGCGTCTTTTCGAGGCCATCCTTGTCCATCTTGTCGATCAAGGTGAGCGTGTTGTGCTGCACCTCCACGGGGCCTTCCCAGTCAGGTCCCGGCGGCACTTCCCTGCGTTCCGTATAGTGCAGAGGGATTTTGAGATGGGACAGAAGGCCGTTGTGGACCTTGCGATTGTTGAGGCGGATGACGAACTTGCCCACCTGCATTTCCGAAAAGATGCCATAGATGACTGCCGGCATCTCCGCGTCGTGCAGGAGACCCAAATCGCCGTCGCCAATGACGTCGATGTCGCACTGGTAGAACTCGCGGAAGCGACCTTCCTGAGGACGTTCACCGCGCCAGACTTTCTGGATCTGGTAGCGGCGGAATGGGAAGTCCAGCTTGCCGTAGTTCTGAGCCACGTAGCGGGCAAGAGGCACCGTGAGGTCGAAGTGGAGCGCGAGACTCTCGTCCGATCCCCCGTGCGCCTGGTCGCTGCGCTCGAGCAAGTGGATGCCGTAGATTTGCTTGGTGTTCTCTCCAGACTTGCTGAGGAGAACCTCCTCGCGCTCAACGGCGGCCACCTCGATCGGCACGAAGCCGAACAGCTCGTAGTGCTTCGTGATGATGCGCTTCATGCGCTCGAACTCGGCCTGCTCCTCCGGCAGGAACTCTTTGAAGCCGGAAATGGCTTTTGCGGGAACCAACATACGTACTACTCCTTGAACTAGAGGTTGTAGAGATCCAAACGTTCCTGAATATACACTGCAGCGTCCTTGCCGGAAAGCACGGGTGTCTGTGGCATGCAAGCAGTTTTGATTTCCTGCTTGCCCCAGACGAACGGGAGGCCGTCAGCCACCCCGCCGGTGTCGTGGATCGGAATGATCACTTTCACCGGTTGCTCGTACTTGAGCAGGCTCTCGTTCATCTTCAGCAGATGAGCTGCCTCAATGAGCGTACCTGCTCCGCCGCCGCAGACGATGACGGCATCGAGCAGTTTGCAGAACACACTGCTCTCGTCTCCCCACGCGCTCCCGCCAAGGCGGGGTACGACACAGAGAGGAAGGTCCAATTCCTGGAGGACATACCCTTTCTCGTGTGCCGTCTGTGGGAAGACCCCAATAGTTTTGAGCTCCATCTCGCACGCGACTTCCACTGCGGTTTTGGGAAAACCGAAGCGAGTGCCGCCGGTGAGAATGGCGACTCGGTAGTGACGAAGGATGTTGAGAGCACCGCGGACAATCCGCAACTCTCGTTCCTTCTGCACCTGCCCGAATTGGGCTTGCAGCGGATCATCGCTTGCAACCCCCGGCAGATCTGTGGACGCACCGCCAGAGAAGGCGATGACATGGTGGAGACCGTGCGATTTCTTGAAATCAGCCACGGCCTGTTCGAACTCGTCACTGATGACGTGCATCAACAAACCCTTTCATGTTAAAACCACTCCTTCCGATGGTGCCAAAGAACGAATACTCATACTGCCGATAGATATGTATCTATGCAATAATTATTACTGTATTGCAACAGTGCTTTACTGTGCTAAAGCAGCTCGTCAGATGGTTCATTGCCAATTTCGGGTCTATATTCCTATTCTGGTGGAAATAACAGGAATTAAGATTGTTTAACCATTCCTTACCATCCCAAGCCGAGAAAAATATGTTGCAAAAAGCGAAATGTATATTAGACTTTACCATTGATCATGGACGACGCATCCATCAGCCAACGGTTTGACTATCCGAATGAACAGTCCAAGGATCTATTTAATGCAGTCTTAGATTTGGAAAGCATTGAGGATTGCGAAAGATTCTTCCGGGATTTATGTACAATGCAGGAATTAAAAGAAATGACAGAGCGCTGGGAGATCGCAAAAATGATTTGGCAAGGTTGTCCGTATCGTGTGATCACCGAAAAAACAGGTGCCAGCAGCACAACAATTGCGCGTGTAGCGCATTGGGTCACATACGGAGAGGGCGGCTACCAAAAAGCCTGTAAGCAACATGCTCAAGAGTGATTTCTGATTGTGAGAGTTATGTCTTTACTGTGAAATTACATGGGGTTAGGATACCCCTCTTTTTGGCTATTTGTACGTGAGAATAGAATTTGTCGATAATGGCTCAGATATATCGAGACAGACAGAGACAGCCGTTTCTATTGGGTGCTCGAAAGATCGCGTCGCAACTGCTCGTGCACTTCTCGAGACGTTCGGTAGCGATGAAACCATATATTCATGGAGGAGGATCAGAGATGAGGGTCCCAAACCAAAATTTGAGCAAATGTTTGCACTTACTGCCCAATCTACGTTACCCATTATGGAAATTTATGAGCTATTTCGTTCCGAAATGGGGGCATATATTTGTCAGAAAGGGATAAGGCCACAATTGAATATCTCAGAAGAATTCCCAGATGTTATTGAAGTTGAGAGCTATGACTATCATTACAATGAATTGCTTGCTTGGAGATATCGAGTTTCTTGTTGTCTTAAAAGAAAACCTGAATCCAAGACATTGCATGTAGCAGATCGTCCGGGAGAAGCATGTCAGGGATCACTGGCAGCTTCCTGTATCAAATACCATCCCCTCAGTGAGATAGCTATTCTTGAAGGAGCGCGCACTGGTATTTTGAAAAGTAAAGGACCTGAACATTTCCAAAGATTTGTAAGGGCATGTATAAATGACCCCACTCTCTTAACACCCGGAATTGCCGATATCAATGAGTCTAGTAGAATAGTTCGTAGAGCAATTCGGTTCACAGTTGATGAGTTGCTGAGAGATACTTTTGTCCGCAAGGCTGCTGATGTTTGAAAAAATCCCTAAAAAATACTTTACTGCTCTAAAGAGTTATGTCTTTACTATGTATGTCTACCCGTGTTAGATTGCACCGCTATGGTGCACGTAGCTCAATTGGTTAGAGTGCTGGATTGTGGATCCAGTGGTTGCGGGTTCGAAGCCCGTCGTGCACCCCATTACGACCGTCAGACTCTCACGAGTCTGGCGGTCACTTTTATCTCTTCCTTTTTGCTGTCATGATGACTCTTTCTCATCAACCAGGTGTTTGCACAGATGTTTTTGATAGGATTCAGGATCTCAATCCACGTTTAGCTTCGGAGCTTCGCCGATGGGGACGTGAGCTTATGCAAGAGGATTTTAGGGAAAGGATTTTTGATACCATGGAAGGTTTGAGGGATCGTCGAGATTGGTGCGGTCGCGAAGGTGATGAAGCTTCTGAACAATATGAAGCTCTAAAGCATCTGCTGGAGAGCTGCCATCAAGAGTGTTGATCAAACATTGAGCATGTGTTGGTCCGTAGAAACATTATTGAGAGTGCTTTATTACGATAAAACATTGACACAATATTTTGGAGGAGTTATATTCCGGACATGTCCCGTAAAAGTTTTACTGAAAACAATTGGCGCGATGATCCATGGTTTAAGAACCTCTGCAAAGCGGTAATTGCCTGTCGAACTGAGCGGCAAGCTGCCGATTTTCTTCGAGATGTCGGTACTCTTACAGAGTTAAAGGATTGGAGTGAACGATTGGAAATTGCACGACGTATCATCAGTGGAAAAACATACAGGGAGATTACCGAGGAGATGGGGGTCAGTACTACGACCATTACACGCGTGGCCCGTTTTCTTCAGAGCGGATCGGGGTATAACCGTTTCTTACACAAGAATCTGCGACATCATCATGGAACAAGGGTGACGTCGAGTGTTGCGTAAGCAATGAGCAGCACTTGCACACTCTCCTCCATCCAGATGGTTTTTTATACTTATTCTCTCACTCTCTATGCAATCCAATGGAACAATCCGTATCGCAGTTCAGCGCTCTGGTCGCCTGTCCGAAGGATCGCTCAGTCTCCTCAAGAGTGTTGGGCTGCAGTTTGAAACGTATCACAACCGCTTATTCACAAGTTGTAGGAACATGCCTATCGATATTCTTTTCTTGCGAGATGATGACATACCAGAATACGTGCAGGATGGCGTCGCGGACCTTGGTATTGTGGGAAGCAATCTGCTCAACGAAAGTAATGCGAGAGTAGAGAGCCTACTTTCTTTAGATTTTGGATATTGCTCACTTGCAATAGCAGTGCCGGAGCAAAGTATTTACAAGAACGTATCTGAGTTATCAGGTAAGAAAATCGCGACTTCCTACCCGAAAACACTTGAACGATATTTGGCGGCTAATAGTATTGATGCGGAAATCATCATTCTGAAAGGATGTGTTGAGATTGCACCTGCACTGCAAGTTGCTGATGCTATTTGTGATCTTGTTTCAACAGGTAGCACATTGAGAACCAATCGTCTGAGGACACTGGAAACCATCTCAAAGAACCAGGCAATTTTAATTTCTACACCAAACCCTGTGCCGAAAAAGCAGGAGTTGATAGAGAAACTTCTCTTAAGAGCAACAGGTGTCAGAGAAGCACGCGCATTCAAGTACATCATGTTCAATCTTCCGGAAAAGAGACTGGAAGATGCCAAAGCACTTGTCCCGGGCTGTAAGAGCCCCACTGTGATGCGTCTCGCGGATCCGGCAATGATTGCTGTCCACTCGGTAGTAGAAGAAGAACGATTCTGGGAGGTAGTGGAGAAGATAAAAGAATGCGGGGGATCAGGCATTCTTGTATCTCCTATTGAAAAATTTATACGATGATGAAGATTCTCTCACTTTCATCGGCAGGTAAGTCATCGGCGCTCAAGGCTATCCAGCGTCCAACGCTAAACCTCTCAACATACATAGAAACAGTGCAACCTATCATCGCAAGCGTTCGAGAAGAAGGAGACAGCGCACTGAAACGATTCACCAAACAGTTCGATGGTGTGAGCATTAACCAGATTAAGGTTCGTAAAGATGCAATTGAACAAGCCAAAATGGATATTCCTTCTGACCTTCTTGCAAGCATGGAGTTTGCTAGAGAGAACATTGAGAAGTTTCAGGGTGAAAATGCATCTTCTAAAAAAATGAAAACGTGCGAAGGAGTTGAATGCTGGCATCAGGTAAGACCTGTAGAAAGCGTTGGTTTATATATTCCAGGTGGTACAGCGCCTCTCCTATCCACAGTTCTCATGCTATCA
>Ga0172381_10007824_pt1 | contig 10526 bp, 10 predicted proteins | sample Leawel6488metaG_FD_119754 | JGI IMG/M metagenome (GOLD analysis project Ga0172381, IMG submission 119754) | Leachate microbial communities from a municipal landfill in Southern Ontario, Canada - Leachate well 64-88 metaG | ecosystem: Engineered > Solid waste > Landfill > Unclassified | place... | reverse complement strand
GGAAGAAACCTGTAGTAATTGAAGCTATTACATTTGAGGAATTTGTCGAGTATGGGAAAAACAATACCACAAACATCGTTAAGGGGATGCCGTGGTCATTTAAGTACAAAGGATACTCAGTAACACATGAAAATGATGAGCGGTATTTAATTCCAACACTAGAAGGTAATCTTAACTTTACCCCGCAAGATATGCTTATTACAGGAGTTAAAGGAGAGATTTATCCTTGTAAATTAGACATTTTTGAGGCTACTTATGACAAAGTAGATAATAAAGAATTTTGAGGCTACTTATGACAAAGTAGATAATAAAGAAAATTCAACAAAGAAAGAAAAAGATTTAAGTATTAGTGAAGTAAGAGGAGCTAAAGCTAATATCTCAGATTTACAAGTTTATGGAAACGGAGATACTTTTGCTTTGCTTTGTAAAGCAAGCTCACAGGAACAGGGCTGGATGAAGTCAACTAAAGTCTGCAATGTACCTGGTGGATGTATTGTACAAGTAACCACACAACAACGTAACCCTGACGGTAGCTATGCTGTAGCAGAAGCTTTGACCTTTGTACCGGAAGTATGGATGATAGAAGAAGGGGACGGTAAAAGGGTATTGGGTGAGGCTCCTTACTGAGCTGCTGGAAGACATATTTAAACAACAGAGCCGCCTGATTAAAGGCGGCTTTTTATTATTATTATTTTAAGGAGGCTTGTTTAAATGAAAGATACCCATGATAAATATTTAGATTCTTTAAAAAAATTAAAACAGGCAGGAGATGGTCATTGGATGACTAAAGAGGAACTTATCGAACGCGTACGTAGGGAGGGATTGTTGTAATGTCAAAAAGTAATCTTGATATTGTGGATCTAATCGGTAACACTATTCTTAGTACGTGTAGATTAATTAATAAACTGCTGCCTCGCAAGAGAAGACCGAACCTAAGAAAGACTATTGATCTGATATGGCAACGCGGAAGCGTTGGCGTGTGGAAAAAAGAATCTTTAGGCCATAACCGTAAACCGGAAATGCTTCATCCGGAGTTTATACGTCAGGAAAAGAAAGGCAAGAATGATATCTTATACTACCGACTTCCGGTAGGTATGAGCTATAAGGATATTACCAAGCACTTACATCTTATAGAGTCTTACTTCAAGTCTGAAGTTATGTCTAAAATCTTAGAGAATGATAATACTGCTCATTTCTCTTTAACAATACTGTCCGGACGTTTACGTGATTATATCCTAGCTAACATTCAGGGGATCGTAACAGAGATCCACGAGAAAGCAGACGGTCTGTGGGTCCCTATAGGGTACTCACGCAGGGGCTTAGAGCTTGTAAACTTAGCTAATGATAACAGCCCTCACATCCTCATAGGGGGAAGCATTGGGGGAGGCAAGTCTACCCTGCTGCGTTTAATTATGATCTTACTACACGTAGTTTATCCTTTAAAGTTCGTAGAGTTATGGTTAATGGACATGAAACAAGGCAACGAAATTAATACTTTAGGTAAAAAACCTTCTCTTGTTACGCGTAAAATAACTGACCCTAGTGAAGCTCTTGCCCTGTTTACTGATCTGTTTGAGGAGAATATACGCCGGTATAAACTATTTCAAGAATACGATATTGTAACTAATATTACAGATTATAACTCTATAGCACCTAATTCTATTCCCCACATAATCCTTGTTATTGATGAGATAGGAAAGCTTGAAGGTAAAGAATACGCTCCGGCTAGATTGCTGCTTAAGCATATTGCCGGAGATGGCAGAGCATCCGGAATTCATATAATTGTGTCCTGCCATAGGCCTACGGCTAATATCATTGACGGTACTTTGAAGAATAATTTACCGGTAGCGGTATGTTTTAGAGCAAATCCTGTTAGTGCAAGAGTTATCTTAGGAGAGGATGAATGGGAAGCATCACAGCTGATTGATTCAGACATTGCCGGAAGAGCCGTATTTGCCTATGATAAACAGGTATTGATACAAGTACCTTGGGTTTCACCGGAGCAAACTAAAGCTATAATGAAAAATTATCAATTAAAAGATCCTATTATGGAACTTAAGACAGGCAAAATTCCCATTCAAACCGCATAGAATAACATGTAGACAATCGAATCTGGTGAATGGAGGTATGTACGTGTACACGAAGCAGAATACGAAGAACGATTTTACTTTTGGAATTGAACGCGATAACCGAATAGTACACCTAATTGAAAAAGGAGGAGCTTTTACACGTAAACAACTTCAAGCTATCTTTGTCCCACACAAAATTAGCGGTAAACGAATTATGCAACACAGGCTACAAGTACTACATGAAGCTGAGCGACTTAAAAAATTTCAACGCAAACAGTATGAACCTTGTATTTACTATACGCGTAAGCCTAAACAGATGGATCATACGCTGCTAATCAATGATGTTTATGTAGCCTTACTCACGCAGAAGCCTAACTGGTATACTTTAGATTTTCGATGGTCGTATCGAATCTTAAAAGGTAAAATAATAGCTGACGCCATGGCTATTATCTATCGTCTACCGGATAAACAGGGTAAGCTTGTAGTCTTTATCGAAATAGAACGCAGTCCTTCCCGAAGGTTCAACAAACCGGAGAAGTACCAATCTATTTTTAAAGAGGTCTGGTACAAAGAAGAATGGGCCACACTTCTAGGGGATAAAGCTCTGTTCCCTAAAATTCTTATAATTAGTGAAGAGCCTGTGGCTATTAGCAGTGAGTTAAAATTTATAATAGCCACGCATAAACAAGTCACTACCGACATATATACTCTTTTGAAGGGGTGATTATAATGCTGTTGATTATAGCCTTAATTACGCTAGGTGTATTTATTTTCGTAGGCGGTAAAACAAGCAAGATACCAATGCCTTTAAAAGTAATCACAGGTGTATTCTTAGCATTAATGATCGTAGGATTTTTTGTAATAATGGGAGGAGGAGGCAGATGAGCATACTGAGTAGCGTACTAAACAATTGGAAATCAACTCATTGTGGAACTATATCCCCTAGCCTGCTAAACAAAGATAAACAGGATTTAATCAAAAAACGTCAACACATCATGGACAGGGTAGTTAATGGTAGCACGGTAAAAGAAGCCTTACTCGAAACCAGAATAAGTGTTTATCAATCTAAAATGAACGGAAAACATGTAATTATTACTGATGATGACTTTTTCGTAGTAGGTAACTTGGATGAATTCAAACGCGATAAGATGAGTATGTACTTTGATAAGAATACTAAAGAAGCTTTGGGCTTCATATACGCGTATGAATAGTCTATTTACACTAGGCAAGAACCTAATACAAAACGTTACCATAGCCCCTTTATTTAAAAGAATGGCTAAGGAAACAAGTATTCTCGATAAGAGATATGACAAGTTCCTTAACCAAATCGAAAGAGAAATAGAATATGATAATCAGCATGCGCCCCCTCGCATGCAGGAGGTTTGCAATTTGTTTAATCTATGCCTAAGAGAATCAAGGCGTAAATAAATTACGATTAGCATGTATCCAGTCTTGGTTACGCAGATAATTTGGATTACGTTCATATACACCTTTACCGCCGAACCCGAACGTAGATTTTTTAAGCTCCGGGATCTCCTTCCCGGAGTTTTTTCTTTTTTTCATGTCGGCTAGTAGTTGCTCTCTATACGCGTATGCTCTGTTTAACTCTTCCTGAGTAGGGTTAACAGTAGGTACAAGGGATTGCATAAGCGGTACCTGCTTAGGTTTAGCATACTCCCCGACAAAGTCTTCTTCAGGAGTGAAAGCTTGTTTAGCGGCTTTGTACGCGGTACTTGCGCCTCCAAGCTGATTAGACAAATAATCTACCGGCTTGATAGGTGTACCGAAAGCTATACTTTTACCTGTGGCAAGTTCAAACGGAGCTTTGATACCGGGATGAAGGGTCTGCATAAGTTCTTTAGCTGTTTCCCTAGGGTCGAGGCGAAACTTAGCCAGGTCAGCCATAGGTAGATTCCAGTTAAGATAAGTTATGTTCCCACTTTCATCTTCATAAATGGGAAAAGCCATATTTTTATGAAGGTAATCAGGTGCGGAAGGATCGCCTAAAGCTGCATACGAGTTATCAAGCATCTTCCCCACAGTACCATAATAAGCCGGACGCTCTGCCATAAGTTTAAGCTGGATAGGAATATTTTTACGCATGAAGGTATAGTAGGGTACGATTCTACGCATGACTGTTTTTTCAAAGTTTGTCAGGTCAGTATAGTCTACGTGAAAAGCTTTTACACGCATAGCTGCTTCAGCTTCAGTCATGCCTTGACGGATATTATGCACATAATCCGCTAGTCTAAACAAAGCATCCCCGTAATTAGATAAAGACTCCATACCTGACGCGTACATTTTAACCGGTGCGCTTATGCCTTTAGCTTCATTTTTAACGCGCTCTTTCCACGTAACACCTCCTATAGATTGCTTTAAGCGTTGTTTTTGAGTATTGGTATACTCGGACGTATGGCCTGCATTAACTAATCCATAACGCTTAGCTGTATCATGCAATTCTTGAGCAGTCATAGCCATGCCGTTACCTAAATCAATCGTGTTACCCTCACGTATGGCCTCTCTAGCTTGTGCTACGGTCATTTCTGCGCCACCCATAGTAACCATATCAGTATCCGGTAATACCTTCAACCGGGCAAACGCTTCAGATACATATATATCTTTACTATTTAGCTCTGTAGTATTTACTACAGAATGAAGAATTTTACCTGCCGTATTAATGGAATCAATACTCGTACCATTACCGAAAATAGACAGTAAACTTTCTCCGACAATATTCCGAAAAGCAAAAGGCGGGTTCATTGTAGTCTGCAGCTTTTTAATAATCCTGGTAGCCGCGTCTGTAGTTTCAAGGAGCTGACGTAAAGCCATACTATCAGAAGTAGGTTTGCTAACAAGTTCTAGGTATGGTGCAAGCTCTCTATGGGCATAGTACAGACTTCCGCTTCCTCCTGCTCTGGTCATGCCAAAAATATTATCTATAGGTATCCACATCTTAGAGGCTATATCTGATTGATGGATTAGCGTAGCCGGACGAATAATCTCTTTAAGAGCTTTAAGCCCTTCCGATCCCCCAAGGGCTTTAATGATAGTATCTACTGTAGCTTGTCCTCCGGCTCTAAGGTCTGCATTCTTAGCCTTAGTAGCTTCATCTACAGAAGTAGTTACGTCTTTGCTTGCGACACGTACCGTATGTTCATACGCTAAATCCTTGTCAATGACTGACTTCTCAAACTCATTCTGCAGTTTAGATTCGAACAGACTATCAAGCCCGTTGATAAGTGATCTATTCATACCGTAGCGCAAGCTCGTATTAAACCTAGCAGCGGTAGTTTCTACAAGATTATCTATGGGTTTGCTAATCCGTAGATCAGTAGCTATAGCTTCACCTAGGGACTGAAAGTCACGCGCATGATTAGCTCGTAAAACTGTACTCGTACCAGACATACCCGCACTCTTAGCCGATTGCGCTCCGACATTAAGACGATCCCACATGCTGAGATTAGGATTACCGTACTCGTACATATGGTACACATACCATGACCGGAAACCCTCAGCATTATCTAAGCCTTGTATCTTTTCATGCGCCCACATAACATTAGTATTGAATTCTGCTTTTTCATAATATTTTTCAGCTAAGGTTATCTCCTCCGGGGTAAGTTTTGCTCCCTGCTTCAAGAAAGGTTGAATAATTTTAGCTTCAATGGCCTGTAGTCCTTCTTCTCCGCTATTTTCAAGGATATAGTTTCTAGCAAACTCCATTTCTCCTGGCTTTACAGTATCAGTAATACTACCATAAATATAAGTAGAATAAGGATCATTAACCTTAACTCCTTCCTCTACCTCCCGAAGCATCTTACGTTCTGCTCCGTATACTGCGCCTATTAGAATACGCGGATCAGCATCCATAATTTCTTTACCTAAACCCTGCTTAACAAACTCGCCCCCGATATGAGGAACAACTTGATTAAGTTGATCGTAGGATTTAACTATACTACGGCCTTGTTGCAGTTGCTCTAGATAACTGCCTCCGCGCATATAGGCGTCACGTGTGAAGTCTCCGGCTATAGCAGTTCTAAACCAGTTAGAGATAGGGGCATAACCGGGTACGTGCTTGTAAGCAGCATCTCCGACTTTACTCAGAGCCTGAGCTACCGGGGATACATCTACTAAAGGTAGGATAGCCTTACCTGTAGGAGTCATAATACCCCAAAAACGCTTATTACCTAATTTATCTATATCTGCTACTAATTGATTCGCAAATATTACGCGTACATTAGCTTCATCAAAACTCTTTTGTGCTCCAAGTAAACGCTCGTTAGCTTTGACTATCTTATCCACAAAGTCTACGTTACTATACCTCTTAGACATATTAAGCAGGCTATCGAAGTCCTTGACTTTAGTACCGTATTTATCCACAACATTAAGTAGGGTGTCTAATTGTTTAGCCCCTGTATCGTGCATCTTAAATACATCCATAATATGATCCCCGGTTAAGGGAGTCTTTACGGCTCCTGCTATTCTATTGAATACATCACTGAGGGTACCTGTAGAAACCGGATGAGTTGCATTGATCTTGCCGGATAAAACCTCCCCTAGGAGTTGAGGGCGAAGTTTTTTAGAGGTTAATTCATGCGTAGCACTGACCGTATACCCTCCCATGCTATGCTGAGCAGTATTTAGTTCGCTGGCAGGAGAAGTAAGCGCAGTACGTGTACGTCTAGTAAAGTCAGCCATATTTTGTCCGGTAACAGGAGCATCCCCTAGCACAGCTTTAGCAGCTTGCAGAGAATTCATCTCCGGAGTTACAGGTTGTTTAAACTTAGTCAGGGCATCATATACAGACGTAGTTTCCAGCCCTGATTTTTTGACTGTGGCTTTAACTACTTCCCCCGCTGTACGCTGAGCCATTCCTTTAACAAGACCGGATTTCATGGCCTGCTTTCCAGCGGTCTTAATCAAGCCTCCACCTAAATAGGTAGTAGGACTTAATAGAATATCCCCTAGTATAGAAAATCCTGTCTTAGCGGCACCGTTCTGCATAGTACTAAGTTTATCGCGTACACTAAATGTCTTCTTTCCGCTGATAGCCTTACCTACATCTTTTAAACCGTCACCTAAAAGAAGACTACGAAAAATATTATCCGGATAATCTATAACTTTAATAGCTAATTCAGGTAATGACCATGACTTTTTAGGTTTGGGAGCTGCTAAACCTACTTGGTCGTAACGTGTACGCATACGTTTTACAGACTCAAAAGGATCATTTTGTAAGTCATCTTCCAAATTTAAGTTAAAAGAACCAAAGGAACTTGTGCCTTTAAATACCATACACGTACACTCTCCTCTCTAGGTTTATCATGGGGTATAAGTATGAAAATTAACAGGCGAAGAGAAGCCGCCTCCACCTACGTTAGGATACGATGTAGAGGGGGATGCACCTGAAGCAGGAGCGTAATTATTAAAATTTACGCCTCCCCCTTGCCAACCACTAAACCAATTTCCGCTGCTGGCAGGAGCAGGTATTTTACTATCAAGATAAGTACCAAAGTTAGTCCACAAAGCCCCTTCTCTAGCTTGATCCGTATACTGCTCGTACCCGGAACCGGCACTAAGGCCTTGCCTATAGCTATTTATATTTTTCTTAACGTCCGCAGCATTAAGCGTACCGTTATCAATCTGCGCTTTCAAACTCTCAATAGCTCCACCCACTTCAAGCGCATGATTGACCGCGAAAGTAGCTCCCTTTAGCCCATCGTCAGCACTACTGCCGCCTCCACCTGACCTGCTTGCGCTGAGCATAGAAGCCTGAGCCTGCATATAACCAATAGCTTCACTTGCTTGATTCGATCTAATCATTTCGTTTACTTTAGCCCAGTCAATCACTGTAGTTTCGTCAAATTGACGTTTAGATTCACTTAGTTTCTCCCGATCAAGCCCCAGTTCTTGTAATCCTAACTCATAAGCCCTTTGAGCATTAGCTACACTCGTAGCATTATCTCTTAAATTGTTAAGGTTAGATTGATTATTTTGGGACTGAGTATTAAGTTGACTGGTGAAATTATCTTGTAAATTATTTAATCCTGCTTGTTGAACCTGAGCTATGGCACTTAATCCAGATATAGCAGCTTGTAGACTTTGAATATGATTAGTAGCATTTTGAATCTCAGCTTGAGAAGCCACACCTGCAAATTGAGTTAAAGCCGCTACGCGTTGATTAAGTACGTTAGTCATAGCCCCTTGTAGGTTCTGAGTTATTTCAGATAAATGCGTACTAACAATAGCTTGTTCCGACTGTAGAGTAGCTTCATTTAGCTTACTAGTTTCATTGAGATATATTCCGGATTGAGACAAGCCTCTAGCGTTAATACTTTCTTCAAGTTGTTGTTTCATCATACCAGCTTCATCACGTATGATAGTTACAGCTTGAAGTAACCCCGGATCGTTCATACCCTCATTGTAAGCAGTTTGCGCTTGAGTTAAGTAAGAACTAAAAAAAAGCTCCATTTTGTTCATGTAGTTACTTAAAATAGGAGTTACATTAGCTGAAGTAGGTCGATTAACTACATCATTAATTAAATCTTTAACTTGAGTTAACGTAGCATCAATAGCGTCAGATGTGCCTTGAATAGCCTCTTGAAGCTGCTCTGCGGGCATTTGTTGATATTGCGCAGGAGTAACCGCAGCTAACCCCTTAACATAGGTACTTATTTTACCTGCTGTCTCATACCTGTCAGCTCCCCCTAAACGTGTAGTACCTTCAGCTAACGCAGAATCAGGAATAACACCGGCACCCCCCACGGCTATATCTTTGCCTGATACCTTAGTACCTGCTGCATAAGGCACTAAATTATAGTAAGAAGACAATTGCTGAACAGACTCAGCATCCCCCGGTACATAATAAGCATTAGGTTTAGGTTGATTAGTAGGAATATTATTATTATTATTATTTACAGGAGTATACTTTGACGAGCCGCCCCCCAGCCCTGTAGCAGCTACTTGACTCGCTCCTGTAGGAGGAGTATACCCGGAGGAGGGAGATGTAGTAGTCGGTGTAGCAACCGGTTTAGCAGAAGTCCACCCGTACTTTTTAGCCTCAGAAGCAATCCACTCATTAGGGCCTCCTAGATGAACCTCGTCACCTGTTTTAGTGTAATAAGTAGCCAAAAGTACCCCCTCCTACCAAGTAATTTCTTCTTTAGTGACTACGCGTAATATTACATTAATAACTACTAAGACAGCGGTCTGTACTTCAGAAGAGATATAATCTACACCGGACGTATTGTACACAAATGCTCCAACAAATAGTAAACCGTTAACCCACAAAGTCTTAGAGGCGTACCATTTCTTTGTATTCACGTTTATTTTCCCCCTTCTAATATAGCAATAGCTTCTCTTAATTTTATTATGGCCTGTACGTTAGGCTCTAACGTAGTGTTTACAGGGGGGCTAGCTACGGTTACGGAATTAACTATCACAGGTTCATCTGCGTAAGATATTTTAAAATAATCACATGCAGCTTTAGCAAGTGCCCTAGCCGTAGCCTGAATACAACTTGACTGAGTTAACTTAGCTGCATCGTTAACATTATTTATAAATCCATTCTCAACAAGAATAGCCGGAGCATCGGTTTTCATCAGAACTATATATCCTGATTCTTTAACCCCGCGATTCATCCAACCGCATTGCTGCACCATGTAATATAAGGCTATGTCAGCCAAACGTTTACCTCTGATGCTACCGGGTGCATGATACACTTCTGCGCCTGTACCTTCACCTGCAACTCTACTTGAATTTACGTGTACAGACATGAACAGGTCAGCATTAGCAGTATTTGAAATAGCACATCTTGCGTATAAACAATCAGCCACTGTGGAGAAGTTACCATCAAGTACCGTAGCCCCTGTACGGGTCATAATCACCGTAAATCCGTTGTATTCCAGTAACTTCTTTGTACGTGTACAGATATCTAGAGTAATGACTTCTTCTTTTAAAGCGTTACCATGCGCCCCCGTGTCTATTCCTATATTTTGATGTCCAGCATCCAAACATACTATAGGCATATCTTTTACCTCCTTATCACCTGTTTAATATCATTAAGCACTAACTCAATTATATCTAGTTTATCAAGCTTTCCTGTAAGCTTTTCAATTGTTGTTATATACCGTTCTTCACGTTCTTTACTGGTTACTAACGTCCAGCGTACAAGATACGACATAGCTCCTATGGAGAGTATAAATAGAACCAAAAACACCATGTCTTTATTAATACCGTACTTTATAAGTTCTTGCAATACGCGTACCCTCCTTTAAGTTAATACTTTCCAATCCGCAGTAGTTAATCCTGTGGACTTGTACCAATCACTATTCACGGTATCCAATATGTCTTCCCCTACGTATGTAGGGGTAACTACTCCTACAGGCGAACCAGCACTAGACCTATAATAGTAAAAATTTATACTAGTACGAATTAGTTCCAATAATTTACGCATCCACACAG
>Ga0172381_10007823_pt1 | contig 10528 bp, 12 predicted proteins | sample Leawel6488metaG_FD_119754 | JGI IMG/M metagenome (GOLD analysis project Ga0172381, IMG submission 119754) | Leachate microbial communities from a municipal landfill in Southern Ontario, Canada - Leachate well 64-88 metaG | ecosystem: Engineered > Solid waste > Landfill > Unclassified | place... | reverse complement strand
TGTCGCCAAATTGTACTCTGTCGTCGTGCATCCCGCCAACGAAAAACAAAAGAATAAACAAAGAAGATGAACGCCAAACTCTTTTAACATGATCCTTAATTTTGCCAAAGGCAATCCCACGACGTTAGAATAACAGCCTTCGATACGTTTAACAAAAAAAGCTCCCCGGCCTTCAATATCAAAGCCACCCGCCTTATCCTCTCCCGGAGTATGGCGATAATAGGTGTCAATTTCTTGATCCGTCAACGGAGTCATGACAACCTTGGTTTTTTCAAAATCAACCATCGCCTTTTTTGTTTTAGCATCAACAACGGCCACGCCTGAATAAAGCCATTGAGGTTTTCGAGACAATATTCTTAAATTTTTCTTTGCTTCTTTCGCATTGCGCGGTTTGCCCATCAACCTTTTGTGCGCCGTATAAACAACCGTATCAGCGCCGATCACAAGACCGTTTTTCAAGCGGCTAGCAACGTCCTGAGCTTTTAGTAAAGCATTCGTTTTGACAAGATGAGCGCATCCCTTAGTGATCTTGGCCAACTCTTTGGCTTGGCTTGAGACAACGCGGAACTTAAGCCCAACTTGCTTAAGAAGCTTGCGTCGATGTACTGAGCGCGACGCTAAAATAAGGACGGGAACTTTTTTCATCGATTAAGAAATTCTGAAATATTAAATAATGATACAAGCGGGCAACCCTCTTTGGCCAAAGCCTCTTTGCTGCCTTCGTTGCGATCAACAAGACAAATACACTTTTTAACAACAAAACCTTCTTTTTTCATTACGGCAAGCGACTCAATAAAGGCCTTCCCCGTTGTCGCAACGTCATCAATTAAAATAACGCTCGCCCCTGGCTTAAGCAATGGACCCTCCACCTGTTGCTGTTTGCCGTGAGGCTTAGGCGCTTTTCGAATAATAAAAGTATTTATTGGCTTATTATTCTGAAAACTTAAACTTGCGACAGCTCCCACCAAGGGATCAGCCCCTAGCGTGGGCCCGCCGATCGCATCGATCTTTTCCTCTTTGATCATCTCTAAAATAATTTTTGCCCCTAAATACGCCCCTTGCGGAGTCAAGGTCACGCGTCTGGCATCAATGTAATAATCACTCACTTTCCCGGAAGAAAGCGTGATCTTTTCGCGGAAGAATGCATGATGATAAAGGATCTCAAAAAATTGTTTCTTATCTGCGGCTAAGCTAGACATGACGGCCTCCCTGTTGTTAATGTCTTGCATAATTTATAGTTATTATACGATGATAGCGTACAGCTGACAAGTTATTGTAAAAAAATAAAGATACTGATAATAGTAGAAACGAAAACTGCTTTAAGATATAGTAAAAATAATGGATAACGTTTTCGTAAGAAATACCCTAAAGGTCTTGGGCAAAATGCTTCGAGGTTTTGTACTTGTAGGTCACTCCGTTATTCGTCCTATCAACTATAAAGAAATTTCTCTATCGATCAACACCCTTTCCATCATTGGGCTGCTCGCCAGCTTCGGTTTAGCGCGCACGATCATCAGCGTGAGCCTAGGATTGCGCTTTGCCGCAGGCGTTTGGTTCAGCTTAGATCCGGAAGTCATCATGACGATGTTGATTTTTCCTGTTTTCTTATGTTTTTTTCCAGCCATGATTATTGACTTTGCTTTTTCCAAGTGGAAATTAAGAACTCCACCGGAGAATATTCTCGGACTTTTCTTTTATCTACAAGGAGTCCAAGTGATCATTCCTTTTCTTGATGGACTACAAATCCTCTGCGGAATCCCCTATTATCTTTTTGACATACCGGATGAGTTCTATTACAAGCTTGCCATTTCTCCATTGGCAGCAACACCTCTCATTTTTTCTGTAACAAAGCTTAGTTCGCTGGGGATTATTGTTGCCTGGACTTTTGTCAGTATAGCTATTTTTCGCTATGGCATGCACTGGAAGGCTCCGAGGTTAAAGTTTACTCTTTTGCTGATGGCAACATTTTATCTTCTTTATGTCGTCATCTATCCTCCCATTCTTCTTTTCTTCCTTCATCAGAATAACTTTTATTGCGCCATGTACTTTCTCTTAGGGGCCATAGGGGGAATTCTCTATTTTGATTCAAAAATACAAAGAAAAAATGAAAATAACTAGCCTTTTGAAACTAAGCGTTACCCTTGTTATTTTAGCGCTCATTGGCATCATCCGAGTGATCCTGCAAGTTCAATATAAAATCTTTCTTGATGATAAATGGTTTTCTTTTGACCCTGATATCCTCTTTACCATGGCATGTTATCCTGTTTATCTTTGTTTTTTTATGTTCATGTGCTTGCACCTTATCCTAAAATTATTTAAAGTCCATCATAAAGAAGAACAACTGATCTCTTTCTTCTTTTGGATACAACTCATGCATCTTCTCATTCCTTTTCTAGATGCCATAGGTTTTCGATACAATATTCCCTGCAACATGCACCCATACCTTAATGCCCAAGGCATGTCCTTTGGATTCTCGCTCAACCCATTTGCCAACATGAAAAGCATATGGTCTTTGCCGATATACTTTACGCCGTTGTTGCTTCTTTTTACACGCGTGACCACTTTTGGCATTAATATGACCTGGTTCCTCGTCAGCCTCCTCTTCCTTATTTTCTTGCGCAAAAAGATCAAGATAGACTCTCTGGCAAGCTTTACCATTTTCTTTCTAATGTTTCAAATTTTGTATTGGCCTGTTTATAAATATTACTTTATTTTTGATCGATTGTTTAATCAGGTTACCGGCATAGCACGTTTTACTCATTATGGTTACGGCATATATTTCTTGATTTTTGGCGCAATCGGTGTAATTTACTTCTGGGTTGTCACACACAAAAGAAACCCTTGAGCAAACGATAGAAAACACCTAACTTTTTGCGTGAAAACTTTTCGCACATGAATTTTTTTCATTCTTTCCTCGATCTCGTTTACCCTCCGCAATGTTTACTTTGCCAAGCAAAACCTTCCGATAAGCTAAAAATCCTTTGCGATGTCTGTCATGAGGCTATCTGCTTTAATACTCCTCCTTTTTGTAAAAAATGTTCTCGTCATCTTTTGGCTCCAGGGGAGCACACCCTTTGCCCGCAATGCCGAAAAAGAATTCCTGATTTCGATATGGCCTGGTCTGCGACAATATACAACGAGCCCATGAAACATTTACTGCATCTGTTTAAATATCAAAGAAAAACAACGCTCAAATATCTCTTAACCGATCTTATATGTACATTTCTTGAGCAATATCACATACCCATACAAACATTTGATTATCTTGTTCCTATTCCTGTACACCCCACAAAACAACGCGAACGAGAATTTAACCAGACTCAGCTAATCGCCGAACTTCTTGCGAAAAGATTTCACAGGCAGATTTCGATCAATAATCTTATCCGCGTTAAGCATAGCCGCCCTCAAGCTGTTTTAGAGGAAAAAGAGCGCTGGACAAACATCAAAGACGCCTTTAGAATAAGACATTCTTTTAGCTTTAAAAACAAATCCATACTACTCATTGATGATTTAATGACAACAGGAGCCACAGCTTGTGAAGCAGCAAAAGTATGCAAGCAGGCCCAAGCTTCTTCTGTGGGTATTTTAACGTTAGCCGTTGGACAATAAGTCATTTTGACGAAAGTCCCTATTTAAATTATGATCGACGGACTCCGTCAAAAACTGGCGGAGTAAATTCAAAGGAAACCCCATGTCGCTTACGCGACCTTAGGGTAAATTCGCACAGTGATTTATGATCACTGTGTTCCATAAATCACGTGCTCATTTATGAAAATTTTAAGAAATTATATCCTACGCGAATCCGTCTTACCCTTTCTTCTGTCTCTCACCGTCTTGACCGGAGTCTTCCTGCTTGGCAACCTTATCCGCCTAGCAAACTTAGTCATCAATAAAGGTGTAAGTTTAGGATTAATGGGGAAGGTCTTTCTCTATTATGTTCCTTTTTTCTTAACCTACACCCTTCCGATCTCGTCATTAGTCGCAGTCATTTTAACCTTTAGCCGCTTTTCTGCCGATAATGAAATCCTTGCCATTCGTGCTAATGGAATCCACTTGCGAAGGCTTTTAGCGCCAACACTCACCGTGGCCCTCATCCTTAGCCTTTTTGCCATTATCCTTAATACACAACTGGTTCCTTATGCTTATCAAAAGCAACGTGAACTCTTAAAAGAGGTAGGGACAAAAAATCCCACCGCCCTTCTTGAGGCAGGCACTTTTATCAATGATTTTAAAGACCAGATCCTTTTTATCTACCGCATTGAAGGAAACAAACTTTACAATGTCCGCATCTATCAGCCTCAGCCCAATGGAAAGATGACGCGTACCATTACGGCTAAAGAAGGAGAGTTTACTCAAATTCCTGGTGAAAATAAAATAAAGTTGAAGCTCATCAACGGTACCACCGATGAACCAGACTTAGAAAATCCTAATAACTTCTACAAACTAAGATTCAACACCTTCTTCCGCACTCTTGACATGATGGCAGACAGCGATAAAAAGGTTGAAAAAAAACCCAAAGGAATGTCCCTGAAAGAGGTTGAAGAAAGAATAAAAGAGCTAAAAGCCTTAGGGATTGATGCCACACCCCTCATCATCGAGTTTCATCGAAAACTTTCATGGTCCTTCTCTGTTTTGATCTTTATTATGCTTGGCCTTCCCATTGCTGTTGTGACTCACCGGCGGGAAAAAACGGCCAATATCGCCTTGGCCCTTTTATGTGCTGCGGCGTATTATCTTTTAACCTTGGGCTGCGAAGCCCTCTGTGTGCAAAAAATAACTCCGATCGCTATCACCATGTGGTTTCCTGATATCGTCGGTGCTTTGATTGCCCTTATCTTAAATTATCGCCTATGCGTATCGTAGACCGCTACCTGATCAATCTCATTGTCAAAATCTTTCTTTCAACGATTTTGATCTTTTGCTTTCTCTATATCTTAATTGATATGGCCGCAAACCTCGATGAATTCATTAAACAAAAAGTACATTTCACCGTCATCCTCGACTATTACAAATCTTTTATTCCTATCATTTTAGCGCAAACGTCTCCCATCGCTTGTCTCATTGCTTGCCTCTTGGCCTTTAGCCATGCCAATAGCAATAATGAAATTATCATCCTTCGCTCCGGCGGCTTAGGTTTTTGGCAGATCACAAAACCTGCTCTCTGCTTTGGCCTTCTTGTTTCTATTTTAATTTTCTGGGTCAACGAACGTTTTGTCCCTCAAGCAACAACCGCCTCAGAAAACATTCGAGATGAAGCCATGATCCTTAAATCAGATTCCGAACGGAAAAAAGAGGCCATTACAAATTTAACCTTTTACGGATTAAAAAATCGTTTATTCTTTATTGATCAATACAATCCCTCCGATAACACCCTTAAAGGGATCACCATCATCGGACACGACGAAAATCAGCAGATCAAAGAAAAACTCGTCGCTTTAACTGGAAAATGGACCGGCATCGCATGGAAATTCTTTAAATGCCAAATTACCAGCTTTGATGTTCCCGGTGATGAAAAAACAGAAACGATTCGCTATGACGATGAAAAATTAATGGATATCAAAGAAACGCCGCAAGATTTCTTGCGCCAACGGCTCAATGTCAATTCAATGAATATCCGCCAGCTTCATCAATACATCCAGCGTTTTTCTAAGAGTGGTGCACAAAAAGCCCTTAACAATCTACGCGTTGATTTTCATCAAAAGATCGCCTATCCTTTTGCAAATTTTATTATCCTCTTGGTGGGATTGACTCTTGCCTTGATGACACAGAGAAGAAAAGCCCTCACCTTTACCTCCTTAGGCATTGCTATCGGAATTGGCTTTATCTTTTATGTTGCAAATGCCGTTGGGCTAGCGTTTGGCAAGGGTGGGCTTCTCTCGCCCATACTTTCGGCATGGCTTGCGCCAGCGTTATTTCTCCTTTTGGCCTTTTACCTTATTAAAACACAATTATAATAAAAATCAAAAGGCACAAAACAAAAATACCGTAAAATAAATAACACTTAAGCATCTCTGGGCCTCACAGCCATCGCTTCTAAAAATGATGAAAAAAATCATTACGATCAAAGAAATTGAAAATTTTTGGAACAAAAATCCTTTATTTTTTGGAGAAATTCCTGAGGACGTTAATCAAAAAGATTTCTTTGAAAAAATTGATTTACTCTATCTAAGCGACATTTTTCCAGGGAAAGTCGACCCCAGGATGCTTCCGGATAAAAATCATTTGGATGGAGTTCTTGATTTAGGGTGCGGTCCCGGATGTTGGACTGTTCAGCTTGCAAAACATGGCGCAAAGAATATTACAGCGGCTGACTTAACACAATCCGCTCTTGATCTCGCGAGAGAACATTGCAAGATCTACGGCTATGAGGTCGCGACTTCAAAACAAAACGCGGAAAAAATGACGTTTCAGGACCAAACTTTCTCGCATGTTTTTTGCAGCGGCGTGATTCACCATACCCCCGATACGCAAGAGTGCATCAAGGAGATTGCCCGCGTCTTAAAACCCGAAGGCACGGCACTGATCTCTGTTTACTATAAAAATATCTATTTACGCGGCTGGCCTTACCTGAGGCACGTGGCACGCCTATTCCATAAAATGGGAGCAAAGCTTCAAGGCCGAGGAAGAGAAGATATTTATCGAATTGAGAACGTCGAAGAACTTGTCCGCTTCTTTGATGGAAAAGATAATCCTGTGGGAAAAGTGTACTCTAAAAAGCAATTCTTAAAAATGCTTGAACCCTATTTTATCATTGAGAAAACATTTCTTCATTACTTTCCAGCCCGCTCTCTCCCTTTTAAGATCCCTCAATGGCTTCACAAAATCCTTGATCGCTACACAGGGTTTCTCCTTTTTGCGCAATGCAAAAAGCGCTAAAAGGCAAGGCTGGCAGGCACAAAGAGGCTTTTACGCTTTAAAATCATGACCGCCTGGGCATTGATCCATTCAGGCAAATCGTTTGTCCATTCTCCATATCCTGCAACAAGCTCAAAATGATTAAAAATATAAGATGTCAAGTACGGGCAATACCCGTCAATAAAATCTTTAAAACGTGTATCGGAAAAAATAATCCATTTCACATGGCTGCGTTCTAGGTCTTTCACAGTCTCCATCTCTTGACGTAGCGAAATGTTCATCACGTTCTTCTGAAAACATAAAAGTCGCGTCGGTGTCTTTCTATTCAAAAGAAAATAATACAAAGGATCATAAGGAAAGGCAAAAAATAATTCACCCCTATCCACATTCAACTCAAAAAACATGGTGGCCTGCCTAAAGACTTCGTTTAAATTAGGCGGATTAGCTGTATAGATCTCCCCTTTTGCAAGATGAAGACGAAAAGGAAGGTCTGAGCTCTTAATCGTTTTGATCTTTTTATTTTGGTTAGTAAAGGCTGCTGCCAGAGAAAAACAAAGCAAAAAATAAATAATCCACCGCCAAGGCTTCCCCATCCCTTGCGTCCCTTGCGATAAAACAATAAAGGTCCATAGGGTTAAAAAAGCAACTCCCCACTTGCGCCCATAAAGAGGGCTTCCGCCAAAATACTCATTAAATGAGAAAAACCAAAGAACGATCAAGGCAAGCAAGATTATGATGATCTTATTCTTTTGCAGGCTAGGTCGCAAAAAAGAAAATCTAAAAAAACATAGGACGACAATAACGGCAGCCAAAAAAATTTTCCATGAGAAAAATAAAGGAAGGATCATGTCCTTAAAGAAAAAGGATGCTGTTCCCCCTAAAGATCCATAAAAAGAAGCCTTATCTCGATACTGCGATAAGATAGGAATCGTCTGCAAAAGAGCTTCTTGAGAAAGGTTACATAGAAAGAAAGAATAGATAAGGAACAGCACAGCAACAGACGCTAGAAAACAACCGCAGTATAAACGCATGCGTTTTTGCTGATAAAGCCGATCGATCAATATCAGGCTAAGAAAAAAGGCAGGGGCTAGAAAAAAAAGGTTGATCTTGATCAAGGTTAAAATACTAAGCGTTAAAAAACCTAAATAAACAAAGATCTTCCGGTAAGACTTGATATATAAAAAAACAAACAATACGAGTAGGATCTGGAAAAAGATACCCCCTTCGTGATTATATGTATGCATAAAAAAATCGATCGCGAAATGAAAACACAACGATCCCAAGAAAGAAAAGGCGGGTGTGGCAAAGCATGACAAAGCGACATAAAAAAGGATCATCGATCCAAGACGGATAAAAAGAAGAGTTCTCCAGGCGACCTCGATCTTGGCGCCAAAGACTTTGAAGGCTGAAGCATAAACATAAGGCATCGTTGGCCCATAGCACCACCCATAATCCTGATAGGGAGTCGCGCCTTGCATGGTGGCTTGAAAAGCATAAAGGTCCCTACCAACATCTCCAGCGGTAACATGAGGCTGAAAATCCCAGAAATGGTGAAGGACAAGCACTCCGGCGATGATTGTCGCTAAGAAAAATATCTTTTTTGATTGCCAAAAATCCTTTATCAAGGGAACCTCTTTAAGTTAACATTATTTTCTTTATCGGCTGACAGGATACTCTGCTTCTTCTATCAATAATCAACTCTTACACAAGCCACTATCGTTGTCTCTGCAGGTTAGCTTGAAATATCAAAAGGCCTATACGAATGAGTAGCACGCAAAATAAGTACCCCAACAAAGCTAAGCAATAAGGAGTAACGATCGTGCCTTTTTCTGCCCATAAAACAAAACCCCAGAATACCTGAGAAAATACTGGAAAAATCAACGTAAGAATAGCTCCTAAAAACCCCATAGAATCATAGGCAATGACAATGCTCCAAATATAAATGATCACCCCTAAGACCGTCATCACAAAATAGCTTACCCCTGCCAAGGCGCAGCCAATCTTTGCTTTATCGGTTTGCGCACCCTCTCGATCCTCCCCTTGAGCACCTGCTTCAATAACTTCCGGAATAAAAACTTTTTCTTCGTCTATGTCCATGAGTGGCTTACCGTGACTTCCTATATTAAATTTCTACCTTAAAAACAAGTTTCTTGATCTTTGATGGGCTTTGATAAAGGCATCCGGGTTGATGTGCTTCGTTAGGGAAGAAAATAACACATTCTCCGGAAGAAACAATAAGCTGGCTGCTGCGTTGACAGGGCTCAAAAAATTGAATATCCGATGGCGCATCATATTTAGTTACGGGCAATAAAGATGTCTCTGCTGTAAAACCTATAACCTCAACGCCAGAAACAATATATTGCACGTCGGCATAAACACGATGTGTTTCAAAACGCCTCTGAGCTTGCGGTTCTGTGGTATATTCACCGACCCGGACAAACATCTTTTTACCTTTTAAAGGAATTTCGCCGACGGCAAGCCTTGCGCAGTCTGTCGTTTCAATAAATTGACAGATCTCCTGCATGTGGGGGATGTGCGTACACAATTTTAAATCTTTTAAACAATGAAATTCCATAAGGTCAACGCTTGCCTAATAAAAAAAACCTCGTTCCCATTTGTAAGATGCCGCGGAAGAATCGATAGAATATTCTTCTTTCTTTAATCCATCCACAGAGCTCGTGATGTCAAAATGAAAAACATGTCTTTTCCCTGTAGCAACTTCCTGAATACTTAGATCATCATAATACCGGCTATTTCCAAAAACATAGGCCGTCACTTCTCCTTGCCCTAAAAGTTCCCATTGGCTTTGCGGCTGGCCAAATTGCCCGGCAACATATTTAATTTCATCCTTAAAGACTGTTTCGTTAAAAACTTTTTCTGCGCACTCAAACGTTTCGCAGGAGCTATAGTCAGCGGTATCAGAAAGCAGAATGGCCCGATCAAAGGTAGCCCCCTCGCCTTGATTGTTGATAGAACTTAAAAACGCAGCATCTTGAGCGCTCCCGGCAAAGACATGGGAAGGCGCACACAAAGAAAAAAGAAGCATAAAAAATAAAATATCTTTTATCATCTTATACCTCTGTTTACCTTAAGCATGCTTCTAAGTTAAAAGGTTGTTGAAAAATGTCGAAACTTGAATAACTCATAATCTGGAATACTCTTTTTCAGAAAATCATCGCCCCAACCAGCAAGAAAGCCATTTTTAAATAAAAGAGGGGTTAACTCATCATAGGTAATATCAGTCTTGAACCATCCGCCTCTATCCTCAAAGGGATTCGTTAAATAATAATAAACTTCAAAGGTCTCGCCTACCCCTTGAACCGTCTCGCTTTTATAAGGATTTTCGATCACCGCATGTCCTTCAATAAAATTGCCCTTCTTAGGATCCGACCCCATAACCTTAAGAGCATCTTCTTTTGCCATGCCGATGGAGAGCTTTGTGAGACTAGCTCTGTTTTCCGATGCTGTTCTTTGATAAACGGAAGTTGTTGTGCACCCTGCTAATCCACAGAGCAATAACAGTAATAAAACTTTCTTCATGATCATCTCTCTTTCTTGACCAAATTGTTTACGAAAGATTAAAGCCTGACATCTTCAGCAGAATGATACTTTTTTTGACGTATACGGGCCTTGACGCAAGCTTCCCTTCTTTCACATCTTAGCAAAAAAATTA
>Ga0172381_10007822_pt1 | contig 10529 bp, 10 predicted proteins | sample Leawel6488metaG_FD_119754 | JGI IMG/M metagenome (GOLD analysis project Ga0172381, IMG submission 119754) | Leachate microbial communities from a municipal landfill in Southern Ontario, Canada - Leachate well 64-88 metaG | ecosystem: Engineered > Solid waste > Landfill > Unclassified | place... | reverse complement strand
TGCTGAAGCAGCCTCATCCATTAAGTCCACTGCTTTGTCCGGCAAGAATCTGTCAGGAATATATCTAGCCGACAGTTCTGCGGCCGCTCTTAAAGCAGAGTCTTTTATTTTTAATCCATGATGAAGCTCATATTTTTCCTTGATTCCACGCAAAACCGAAATAGTATCTTCAACTGTTGGTTCGGTTACATATATTGGCTGAAAACGTCTTTCAAGAGCAGGATCACTTTCAATATACTTCTGGTACTCTTTTAGTGTTGTTGCCCCCATAGCACGCAATTCTCCCCTTGCTAAGGCTGGTTTCATCAAGTTTGAAGCGTCAATTGCCCCCTCCGCACCTCCTGCTCCAATTAATGTATGAAGCTCATCTATAAAAAGTAAATATTTGCCCTCTGCTTTTTTAATTTCTTTCAAAAGCATTTTTATTCTATCTTCAAATTCTCCTCTATATCTTGTTCCAGCAATCAAAGCTCCAATATCCAAACTAATAACCTCTTTATCCTTCAAACTTTCTGGAACTTCACCTCTAACAATCTTTTGAGCCAAACCTTCTACAATTGCTGTCTTTCCTACTCCCGCCTCACCAATTAATACTGGATTGTTCTTTGTTCTTCTAGATAAAATTTGCATCAAACGGCGTGTCTCGTCCTCCCTTCCAACAATTGGATCCAATTTGCCATGCCTAGCAAGATTAGTAAGATTGCGCGAATAGTTTTCAATAATTTTATACTTTGCTTCTGGATTTGGACTTGTAACTCTTTCACCTCCTCTGATTTGAGCAAAAACCTTTAATGCTGTTGCGTAATCCAATTTTGTAGGAACCGATCCATCGGCAATCTGGGTTTGTCTCAAAAAAGTTGATTTCTCAAGCAAATCTCTAGCATAAACAGGAGCATTTAGTAGTGCCAAGAAAAGATGTTCCAAAGAGACAAATTCGTCTCCAAGATTTACTGCTTCAACTCTGGCCTGTTCAATAACTCTGGCCATATCTTGAGTTAAATAAAGCTGCCCCATTGTTTGTGGGTTATTCGCAGTTGGTATCTGATTTAATGAAGCTCTAGCTCGTTTAGTTAACTGCTCTATATCTACACCTAAACGATTCAATAGGTTAAGTACAATATTGTCTGTGTCCGAAAGGATGGCGGTTAATAAATGCAAGGCATCTATTTGTTGTTGACCCAATTCACGAGCCAAGTTCTGGGAATTATTTACCATCCTTTGGGCCTTATTTGTAAAATTTATTCCATCCATATTTTTAATAATAGACTAGCTTCCGATTAGCACTCGGAACCATAGTCCGCTAATTTATCTCTACGCCCATTATATATTAAATAGGCCAAATGTCAAAGGATAGAACCAGCAAGATAGTCCTTGAATTTGTTTGCGGCTGTTGCTCTCATATATTTGCTGTTTTTTTCTTCACTCGTCATCTCGGCAAAAGTACGAGTCTCTCCTTCGGGAATAAAAATAGAATCCCATCCAAAACCATTATTCCCTCTTGGCACCTCAGAAATTCTTCCAAGCGTCTCCCCGATAAAAAATAATGGTTCTTTTCCATCAAAACAATAAGCCAAACATACTTTTGCACTTGCCCTTCTATTGCTTCCAATCAAACTGCATATCTTGTTCAATGGCAAGCTGTCCAAAAAAGAACGGACAAGAGCTCCTGGCAACCCGCCTAATTCTTCAAAAAAAAGACCAGTATCTTCTACAAAAACTGGATGCTCTAATTTTTTGTACGCAGACAACACTTTTTCTCGTCCGACAGCTTCTATATTAACACTTTGAATCTCTGGCAGATCTAGTTTTATTCTTTGAAGAGAAATACCTAAAATATCCTGATATTCCTTGAGCTTATTATCGTTTGAAGTAACAAAATACATTTTTATTAATTATTTATATCTAATTTTCTTTTAACACCTAGCCTTTCAGCTAATTTTGTAGCTTCTTCCGCATCTCTAGCGTTCTCTTTTTCTTCTAAAACCTTAAACGATATTCTATGGAATAGATTATTATAAATAATCTTATTAAGCTGGTCTAATTTTATCTGAAAAGGAGTATTCAAGGCATCTTCATTTGAACCATTTTGCTGATTTTGTAAAAAAATATTGTAATCATTTCTTAATTTTTTTATAAGCTCTTGCTCTCTTTCTGGAAAATCATCGCATGAAACATCTCCTCTAACATACTTCACCACTTCTTGCTGCGTCTCTGGCCTCAAATTCAACAACAAATCAAGCTTGTCTGGTGGTAATAATTGATAGCATTCATTGTAGTGTTGAGAAATTACCCCCTCTTGCCTTAATATTTTCTGTACAATAGAATCGTCCATCATTGCTGGCCCCCTCTCCTGTCCATAAACATCGCCATATTCATTTGTTGTTTCCTCTGAAGACATTTTAATTAGCTTGAGATTTTAAATTATTTTTTGATTCGCTGAAACCCAGAGTTATTTTTTCTTCTGATGCCTTAACATCTAAAAATAAAGATGTGCTAAACATAAAAATCAGTTGATCTCCGTCCAAATACCATTTTGAATAGTTTTTTACATCAGCGGTAAGGACGTTGCCAATTTTTGTATTTAAACCATCTATTTGGGAATTTACTACATCGGATCTTCCAGCTAAACTGCTTAAAACAAGGGGTTTCAAGGTCGCAGAAAGATAAGTATAGGCCTTATCATCAGATTCTAATATTTGAGGCAAAGAAACAATCGCTTTTGTATCCTGATCATACGTCCAGCAAAGAGAATCTTTGCTTTCAAGATCGCTGCCATTATATTCTAAAAAAACACTGACAATGGAAATATATTTACCAGACTGATAAATTTGTGGCTGGTTATTTTCTAATATGGAAGACGGTTTAGCTGAATACTTTTTGATAAAAGCTAACTTTTTTTTAGAAAAATCATTATCAATAGCTTCTTGAACAGCTGTTGGCAAACCAGAAGGCTTGGTTAGTTTTATAGAATAATTTTCTTCCGAGGACACGTCAGCAACCGACTCTACTTGCGGTTTAGAATAAACCTTTGTCGTCTCGCCATTCCCCGTTGTATTAGTATCTGAAGTCGGGATATTGCTAGTCGTAGAAACTTCATATTTTGGCACAGAAAAAAAAGAAAACAACGTAATCAAAAGTAAAACTATTGCCAATCCAAACCCACCATAAATATAATATTTTTTTTCGTCCAAGTTAATCATATAATTAATTTTATTATATTATCCCATAATATGCAAAATAAAAAAAGATTATCTTTTTGATAATCCTAAAAAATTTTAAATCCCATGGCCACTTTATCTGGCTCACTATCCTTTGATCTGAAGCTTATACCCGCTGGCGTTCTTCCAATGAAAGGAATTCCTTTGTCATAGAGAAAATAATCTCCTCCGCATACAATTTCAACATTATTGTCAAAAATTTTATGCTCTTCTGAGATAGAAATTAGTCCTAATTCAAAAAAGCCTAAAAAGAATTTTCCTGTCTTATCAGCGCGCCCCTCTTCTAGCCTAAATGGAAAAATAGAAAAATGATTATTGTTTTGAAAGTTCAGTACATTTTTTACCATCGCTAGCTTTTTTTCATCTTTTTGAACAATGTGTGTTAAAGTCTTTTCTGTCCGTAACCTTTTTTTTGAAACATTAATCATCATTTGAACTGCCCTTGGATATTCTCCAAAAAAATTAAGATTTGGAATACATACCCATTTCCATCCGCTCGGAATATCCTTCGTGGAGATAAACTCAGCAATATTTGAAATGTCTTTATCGCTTATTTTCCCAAGTGAAGGGAAAAGACTATACCAAAGAACTAAATACTCTATCAAGATATCTTTTATAATTTTACCTTTTTTATTCACATCTACCCCTCCTTTTTGAAGAGCATACTATATATAAAACAAAATAATGATTTGTGTCAAGAGAATATTAAACCATTGCCAAAAATATTTTCAAGTAAATAAAAAATACAGCAACTTGCTGTATTTTCTTAATTTACTTATTTTTTTCTAGCCAGCTATCTAAACGATTTTTTGTTTGCAAGAATGGCTTTAATGAAACATCCTCAACTGCGCCTCCCTGCCCATACCCGAATGGATTATCCAAATCCTTAAGAAAATAAATCATATAAATCAGCATAAAACTGACAAAGGCTACAAAGAAAATCCCTTCATAAAATGGATCTATTTTGATAAAAATAAAACCCAAGACAAGCAAAAAAGTAATAATCTCCACTATCGCATATCCAGTACCAATAAACTCTGTATCTTTTATTGTATGGGCACGATTTACATTTTTGCGGATAAAATTTTGCTCCCCTTTAATTCTAGCAACTGATGGCGGCTGTGCAACATCTTCTAAAGTAATAATGTAATCATTCAACCCTTCTAAATCATTCATAACTTCAGATGTTCTTTTCTTGTTTTCAAACCAAATAAGAATATCGGTACAAATTTTTGAACAATAAGCCACAAGAGCTTTTCCTACTTTTTTATTCTTTGATTTGTAAACAATCTTACCTTCATCAGCAATACTTTCTATACTAGAAGATATATCCGTTGGAATCTTTTCGCTGTCCTTATAATCAGATAAAACCCCCGAAACAAGAAAACCGATAAGAAATATATTTGCCGAAATAACTGCCGTGAACAAAGCATTCAAAGAAAAAATCTCTAAACCATAATAATGAGCTACAACTTTCGCAATAATTATCAGAAAAATTATTGGAATAATCTTAAAAGCAAGCTTGAATTTCGGATTTATCATACTATTCGTTATTTATTAAGAGCAGCCCTAGTTGCATCACCAACATTTCCTGTTTGTCTAATGCCATGAGCTTTTTGATATTCTATAACAGCAGCATAAGTTAACCCACCATACTTTCCAGTAAGTGGTCCACTAAAATACCCTTCTTCGGTTAATTTTTTTTGCAATTCTAGGACTTCATCGCTAGATATTCCAATATATAAAAGACTAGTAAACTTATACTTTGAACTAGTAGTACTAGAATTAGGAGAAGTTCCTGAAGTTACGCCAATTGATAAAGTTGCACATTGTCCTGCTGACTGACAGATAGAGATATTTGCACTACCAGTACCAAGTCCAGCAACTATCGCTTTGTTTCCAACAATCGCAATTGAAGCAATGTTTGGATTAGAATTGCTTGATACATAATAATTACTCCCCCCAGAAATAGAAACAATAGATCCAGTTCCACTTTTTAATGAAAGATTGTTTGGACTTAAAACAATAGAGTTAGAAGTTGTAGACGTTGTTCCGACAGAAACAGAAATCGGACTGCAAGAATTATTTGAAGAACAGACAACGATAACAGCTGTTCCATTTGCAATTCCTGAAACGGTTAAATTGCTTCCAGATACAGTGGTGCTAGCAGTAGAAGAACTAGAATTATAAGTAACATAATAATAGTTATTTGCCCCGCCCGAAAAAGTAATCGTTGAACTCTGTCCTGTTGTAAGCGAAACACTAGATTGGCTGGCAGTTAAAAATGAAGTTGCCGAAGTTGAAGTAGTCGTTCCTGTAGCACTAACAGTAATGTAAAGGGTTGCACATTGTCCCGTTGATTGGCAAATATATGCATTAGTGCTTCCAGTAGTCAGTCCAATTACCGTAGCAGTACTTCCACTAATTGATACAGAAGCAACACTTGAATTAGAATTGCTTGATACATAATAATTTCCAGATCCAGTAATGTAAACACTTGAACTCTGTCCTGTTGTAAGAGAAACACTAGACTGGCTTAAAACAAGCGAAGTACTAGTCGTCCCAGTTCCATTTACAATGACTGACAGATTAATACACCCTCCCTCGGCCGAACAAACAGCCAAAGAGCCAGTTCCCGAAGTAATTCCAGTGATAGTTACTATATTTCCGCTAATACTAGCTTGATAAATACTACTTGAGTAAGAAGCTAATGAATAAGGAGCAGTTCCTCCAGAAACAGTAACACTTAGCGCTTGTCCTGCCAAAAGAGTAATACTAGATTGGCTTAATGCAATGTTTCCTCCGCTAGAAACATAATTAACCGTAATTGATAGTGAACTACAGTTCCCAACCGAGCTACAAATAGTAACCACTGAAGTTCCACTAGAAATTCCATACAAAGAAAGAGTGCTGCCAGTTACCGTTGCTTGGACATAGCTAGGATTTGAATTTGCAGAAAGATAATAAGTACTACTAGCTCCGCCAGAAATAGAAACGGTAGTAGTTTGTCCAATGGCAACACTTGGAGACGATGGATTAAATGTAAGAGTTGTGTAACTAGCGGTTCCTATTGTAACATTAACAATTCCGCAATAACTCTGTCCTCCCGAACAAATTGTAATAGAAGAAGATCCACTGCTTGCAAGAGTACTTAAATTAAGTATTGTTCCATTAATACTAGCTTGAATCACCCCAGCGTTTGAATTGTTCAATACAGTATATGCCCCAGTTCCTCCCGAAATAGATACGGGAACAGTTTGCCCTGCAGCGATAGTAACATTTGTTTGGCTAAAAGTAAGAGCATTATACCCTGCGCTCTGGACAGTTACATAAATACTTCCACAATTTGTAGTACTTCCTTGGGAACAAACAGTTACAACTGTTGATCCGTAGCTATTTGCAGTAATGGAAATTGCACTACCACTAATATTAACATTAGCAATTGGAGAATTTGAATTATTTGATAGATAAAGAGCACTGCTTCCTGCCGTCACTGTTGTTGACTGCCCAACTGCCAAAACAACACCTGTTTGACTTAAGGTGAGGGTTGTTGAAGTTGAAGTATATGGCCACGCAACGCTAGACGATTGTTGGCTATTCACAAGAACGTAAACGGCCGAAGAAGAAGCAACACCATAGGTGCCTGTACTTACCGTAGTTGAAAAATAACCTGTAGAATCAGTTGTTCCCAAGCTACTTAACTGCAATCCAGAACCAGTTTTTGTATAGGAAAGCAAAACCGTAGAATTTGCATCTCCGTTTACTGTAATTCTAACTGAGTCCCCGCTTCCAGTACTTGAAACTGACAAAGTAGGGGTTGCGGCAAGGGCAATAGAATTAAACGACAGCAAGATCATTGCAGCAAAAAAAGAAACAGCAAATGTAAAAATATTCTTTATCTTCATATTAATATTAAATTATGTTAATTATTGATTTCCAATTCTTCTTTTTTACTTCAAGGGAATGTTGTTACAACCTCATGCCCTAATTATTTCGGCAACATTAGTTACAAAATTCCTTATTTTTGTAAAATAATTTTTATACTACTTATATAATATCACAAACAAAAAAATATACTAATCACCACAAGTTCTCCCAATAGTAAATCTTTTTTAATATTTTACTTGTTAATTTTATCACAAATAATAAAAAGCAAAAACCACCCGAAGGTGGCTCTGTTTATTTTGAATTCTATTGAGCGGTCCACCCTCCGTCAACATATAATACGGATCCCGTAACAAATTTGGCTTCTTCTGAGGCCAAATAAACTGCCGCATAGGCAATATCATCCGGTTCTCCCATATGACCCAATGGTGTGGCAGCAACTATTGCTGCATTAGCCACCTCATTGTCTTTGATATTTTTTGTCATTCCCGTTTCAATAAATCCTGGCGCAATAGAATTAACCCTGATTCCATAAGAAGCTAATTCCAGGGAGGCGGTACGAGTGAGCTGATTAACGGCCCCTTTTGCGCTACAATATGCCCCTGCTCCCTTAAATCCGACCTGTCCCAAAATAGAAGCCATATTAATAATTGATCCTTTAATTCCTTTTTCTTTCATATAGGCAGAAGCACTGCGAATACCATAAAAAACTCCATTCAGATTAACAGCCATAACTTTGTTCCAAACATCATCGGACATATCAGATATTTCTCCGAGCAAACCAATGCCTGCGTTATTCACGATAATATCCAATTTTCCAAACTTTGTAACAGCTAAATCTACTAATTTTCTAACATCTCCATCTTTTGAGGTATCAGCCTTTTCAAAAATTGCATTAGATGATAACTCATTTGGGTATGAATTTATATCAGAAAAAACAACACTAGCCCCTTCTTTAACAAACATTTCGGCAATAGCCTTGCCAATGCCAGAAGAAGCACCTGTAACGATAGCAACTTTATTTTGTAATCTTGCCATATTTTTTATTATTTATTTTATTAATAAAGAACCCTTTTTCTTATTTTATACGTATTTTATACTATATCGTAATAAAAACATAATTTATGAAAAAATTTAGCATTAATCAAAGTATCGCCGTGTTAGCATTTGTGGCCGCTATAACTGGCATGGCAGCCACTTTCGTTCCAAGTTCTGCCCCTGCCCTATCTATAGTATCAACAATATCTGGAGCAGCTTCAACTATCATTTCCGTATATCAGCCTAATCAACCAAAAATGGAGAATATTAAAATTAAAACAGAAACTAAATTACAAAAAGAAAACGAAAATACAGAACCTGTTTCTAATGTATAATTTTATTTTTTAAGACTATCTCCTTTTTGGCATTTGCCATTATAAAAATCTTCATCCAAACATACTGATCCATCGCTAAAAGTACATTTTGCATTTTCTTCTGCCAAGGTGCTTCCTCCAGACCAAGCACAAAAACTTTGAGCAATAGTATCATAGCCAGTAGTCTTCCTTCCTCCGATTGGACATTCACCCCTCATCATTGCCCATTCTTCACAAGCACGATTATCTTCAAAATAACATAATCCATATTCGCTGCCATCTGGCTTTTTTTCAATTTTTAAAACTCCCCCTTTGTCCTTGCAATAAGTGCTAGCTGGATTAGCTATTCCAGAATTTTCTGTTGGAGTAGTGGTATTATTTTGTTGCGGATTGATATTGGTGTTTTCGTTCTGAGGCTGAGGATTAATATTCTCTTTTATCTTATTGTTTTCTTTGTTCCAATACAGCAAACCTCCCGCAACAATAATCACAATAATAATTATACTAAGTAAAATTTCTTTTTTCATGATTCCAAATATTTTATATTGATTATCCGCTATTGCTTTATATCATACCATTGGAACTAAAATAACAACACCCTCTTTTTTATAACACAAAATCCGCCACTTGGCGGACTTTGAAATACTTAATTACTGTTTATTTTATGGAACATCTCTCCTTGAAATATCAATAGCTCCCAACAATGTAACGCATATTGCGCCTATTATACTAAAAAGCAAAACATATCCGACGGTAATACCGTCTCCAGTGGCACCCTCTGAAAGTTTGAGAATCTTAACAATATCAAAAGAAAATATCCAAGGGAAAAACTTTTGAAACTGATCACTTCCTACTGCCATCACATTTCCGACAACAGCAAAAACAGCAATCACTACTGAAATAACAAAGCTCCTAAATCTCACACTAAGCCAAGTATGAATAGCGATTATTAAAAATGAAGCCAAAAAAGAAAGAGCAATGACCGTAGAAAATCCTGACAAATCAAGATTGCTTTGGGCAAAACCTAAGTCTGGACGAACAATACCTAGAATACTTCCTGCCATTATTGTTCCTAAAAATAAAATCACATTACTAAATAATATTAAAGAAACAGCTGTCATCATTTTCGCCAAATAAGCATTGGCTTTTGAAATCGGCTGAGAAAGAACTAATTTCCAATTATTATTAGCAAACTCCAATTCCGACAACAATCCTAGTTCAATTGAGATATACAACGGAGCCATTAACGCCGTCCAAAAAAGACAGATCTGATTAATAAATGATTCCCACATTTTTGGATCAACACCCCTAGTCTCATAATTGGTAACCATTAACACCATAAAAATCACTACTAGCAACGGAGCGGAAACAGCCAAAAGAAGTGCTAAAGTCTTTTTAATCTTTTTTAATTCTGAAACATATAATCTTAATAATTCCATATTATTTTTTATTAGTTAGATTAACGAAAATATCTTCAAGATTAGATACGCTTGGAGCCAATAAAAAAACCTTAACCCCTCCCATCACCAAGATATTATTTACCTCACAACTTTTACTTACGTTTTCTACCTTAACTAGTAATGCCCCGTCGCTATCAACTTCGCTTGAGTACCCATTTTTAGTCAGAACCTTTTTCGCATGATCAATATTGTCCACTTTTAAAGAAATATCTACTTCTTGTCTATCTTTAAGCTCCTTTAAAGTTCCTTGGAATAAAAATTTTCCATTATTGATTATTCCGATATGATCTGCCATCAATTCAACCTCGCTTAACATATGGCTTGATAAAAATACTGTAACTCCTTTTTCTGGTAAACTTTTAATCAAATTTCTCATTTCAATAATTCCTTTGGGGTCTAATCCATTCGTAGGTTCATCAAGAATCAATAACTTTGGATGATTCAAAAGAGCAAAAGCAAGAGCAAGTCTTTGTTTCATTCCAAGACTAAACTTCCCAGCTTTTTTCTTTTTAGTATTTTCAAGTCCAACAATTTTTAAAACCTCCATAATCCTATCTTTTTTTACCCCTAAAATAGTGCCGACTACTGACAGATTTTCTTCAGCTGTTAAATTT
>Ga0172381_10007821_pt1 | contig 10529 bp, 11 predicted proteins | sample Leawel6488metaG_FD_119754 | JGI IMG/M metagenome (GOLD analysis project Ga0172381, IMG submission 119754) | Leachate microbial communities from a municipal landfill in Southern Ontario, Canada - Leachate well 64-88 metaG | ecosystem: Engineered > Solid waste > Landfill > Unclassified | place... | reverse complement strand
GTACCGCCTATACTGATCTCACATCCGGCCGGTACATTAATATCAACTGTTCTTGAAGAGCCTTTTCCGGAGTAATGCACTGCAGATACAGCGTCCTTCAGTTTACTTACCTCTTGCTCCATTTCTGAATTCATCATATTTATCTCGTTATCTTCCATTGCTTCGGCGATCAAGGGAATAGATAGAGCAAGGATGATCATGGTGATCATCAGTTTTATCGGAAGGCCCAATACGCCTTTGCGATCGCTTCTTAGGCTATCACGGTCAGCCTGCATGAGGAGTCCTCTCCGTAACCTGCTTTTGATACATTTGCAGTAATAAATCCGATATTTGATGAACCCAGTTTGATCTTCAGTCCGTTAAATGAGACGCACCCGGTATTATCGGTCGTCTTGTATGCGGTGTTGTTATTTGCATCTGTAACGCCAAGTCCCGTCAATACAATGGTCGCACCTTCGAGAGGATTACCATTCTGGTCAGTAACGCAGATCTTTACCGGTGAGTATGTAGTGTAGTATCCATTGCTTGCGGTTCCGGAAAGACGGATTTCATTTGTGTCAACGGTCACATCTCCGATAGAACTAGGTGTTTCAATGTTACCCATCCATCCAATGATCACAGCAGTCCCTAAAGTCGCTATGATGATCAATATCATCAATTGTAGAGGAAGTCCTTCGATGCTTCCTTTTTTGTTACGGCTCAACCTTTTGTTTTGAAATCTATTTAATTTCATGAAGAAGTGTTTGATTTGGAAGAGTATTAAAGCTAAAACGTACAGTTAATCATTTAATAAGTTTGACCGAATGAATGACAGTATGTTTTGTTTCGGACTGATTTATGATACTTTTCATGATGTCGATGTGGTCACATCTGAATGAACCGAATTCAACGTTTCTGTTCTTTTCGACTATGTCGTGAATGTCTGTTTTGCCGTTCACTCTGCCGATCGTCGTATGCGGAACGAACGTCTTCCTGTCATAACTCAAATTCATCAGGTCCAGTTTTTTGGATATCTTCGAAACGATGTCATTCAAGGGATCCGCTTCAAGTCCGATCCAAATGATGCGGGGATCGCCCTTGTTGGGAAAAGTACCGATATTTTTTAGGATGACATCAAATTCTTTTATGTTTGAGAGTGCAGATTCTATTCTGTTGCAAAGCTCAGAGATCAGTGTAGCATTTACGTCGCCTATAAAACATAATGTCATGTGGATCTGATCGAACGGAGGGGATCTGATATTTTTGAGACCTTTAAATTCGTAAATGATGTCCTTTATTGTTTCGAATGCCGGAATTCTGATGGAGACAAATGTTCTGAGCAGCGTCTCTGACATATTCTTGATATGCAATTGTCCGATATAACATTTTTATTGGCCGTCTATGAGCAACAATCGTATTGTTTGTGCTTTATTGTACCAAATATTAATATGCAAGTGTAACTGACCCCATTCAGGGAAAACCTATGACGGGAGAATATCCGATTGAGATAGCAGGACTGCGCAAAGAGTACGGTCAATTTGTAGCGGTCGATAATCTTGATCTTTCTATCAAGAAGAACAGTTTTACTGGGCTTTTGGGACCGAATGGTGCAGGAAAAAGCACGACCCTAAAGATTCTGACCAACCTTATCAATGCCACCTCAGGAAGTGCACACCTTAATGGTGTGGACATAGCAAAGGATCCTAAGAAAGCACTTATGGGAGTAGGAACGGTCGTTGAGACGCCCGAGTTTTATCTTTACCTTACACCTAGGGAGACATTCAGATACATAGGTGAGATCGTGGGTATGTCAACTGAAGCCATCGCATCTGAGACTGACGAGATCCTTGAGAAGGTGAAAATGACCGAATGGGCCGATAAAAAATTAGGTACATTCTCAAAAGGAATGAGGCAGAGGGTTGCGCTTGGGCAGGCATTGTTGAACGATCCGAGTGTCATCATTCTAGACGAACCGACATCTGGATTAGATCCAAGAGGTATGGCAGAGGTCAGAGAGATCCTGAAGAATCTTAGGAATGAGACAAAGGATCTGACCGTCTTGATGAGCTCACACATGCTCCATGAAGTTAGTGATCTCTGTGATCGTGTTGCAATTGTTAATCATGGAAAGTTGTTGATTCATGACGATATTGGCAAAGTTATCGACAAATCAGGCGTAAGGACCATCTTTGTGAAGGTTCTCGGAGAGCCTAACGGAGATGTCATCGGAAAGATCTCAGGGCTTCCTAACGTCATGAGCGCAGAACGTTATGGTAACGATATCGAAGTAAGATTTAAGGGAGAGATTGCGGAGCAGGCAGAGTTTTTCAAAGCCGTTGATGTTCTGGGAATAAAAGTTTATAGTTTGTCCGAAAGTGACGACGGTCTTGAGTCTACATATCTGGATCTTATCAAGGAGTCGAGGTGATAATATGAAAGAAGGTGTTGCAGACGATCTGAGACAGTCATATGTCGTCATGAAGAACGAGATGACGAAGTTTTTCCGTGGAAAGAGGATGTTATTGTTCCTCGGTCTAGTAGTTACGGTGCTTTTGTTGATCACCGTACTGCCATATGCGTTGGGGGATGGTCTTTCCAAAGATCCCAAGGAGATTATTCAAACTTACATTTCCTTCGTATACTTGTTAGTACTTTTGGCAGCGACTTTGTTCGCATCCGTTACAATAGTGTCCGAGTACGAGGAAAGGACTGCTTTGATCTTATTTACCAGGCCGATCAAGAAATCGTCGATTTTCTTAGGTAAATTCTCTGCATCCTTAATCATAGGGATAGCATTCGTGGGGTTGTATTACCTGCTAGTTGCGTTGATCTCATTGATCGTCGCGGGAGGAGTAGACTCAGAAATGGCGAAATCCCTTTTGTTGGCAGTAATGTACGTTATAGGAACCTTTGGCGTTGCAATATTGATCAGTTCAATAATGAAGAAAGCCAGTACATCTACGATCATTACATTTGTGATATTACTTATGATCCTTCCGATAATCTCGGCGGTTATAATCGTAAGTCTAACTCCCGAGTCTATAGATGTGTTCACCAATCCAGATGTTGTCTTTTATGATGCGTGGTGGATGCTAGATCAGGCTTCAAATGCAATATATGGTGTTCTTTCCACAACGGTGAATGTTGCCAGAGAGTCTTTGGTGATGGTTGCATGGGGACTTGCGTCAACTGCAGTAGCATTCATTCTCTTCAAGAGAAAAGAATTTTAAATAAAAAATAATGGCGAGCTAGTGCTTGCCGTTATATCTCATTTTTTTAATCATATGTCGATAGATTTTTAGACGTTTTTTTGTTTTCATTATACACATCGTCGTTATTGCTGTGCAAAACTATTATTTCACCTTGACTAATTTGTATTTTTTAGTACCAATTCCCATTTTCTCAGCATGTTCCAATGTGACGTGCCAGTCAGTAGTTGGTTGGGCGCACTTGAACACATCTTTGTATTTTTTGTTGTTCAAGTGAGCATAGCTGTTTAGTGAAATAGGTTGTTCATTTACCAGATCTGCGCACGCCATGTCCAAAGCGACAGGGTCAAAAGATGCTAGAATTCCTATATCTTCGACGACTGGAACGTCATTATCACTATGGCAGTCGCAGAATGGCGAAACATCAGTGATCAGAGAAATGTGAAAGTTGGGTTTGTTTATTATTGCAGCAGCAGCATATTCAGCCATTTTCTTACATAGAATTTCATTTGATTGGTCTATTTTTGCGAATATTGCATCAAAAACGCATCTTGAAATACACATTCCGCATCCGACACACTTGTTTAGGTTCAGGTGTGCTTTTTTATCGTTTAATGATATTGCGTCAGAACCGCAGGCTTCAAGACATTTACCGCACCCTTTACATAGATCAATCATGAAAGTGGGTTTGCTGGCAGAATGCTGTTCCATCTTTCCTCTGCGTGATGCGCAGCCCATTCCCAGGTTTTTTAGGGCACCGCCGAATCCTGTAAGTTCATGACATTTAAAATGCGACAATGTAATGATAATGTCGGAATCATAGATTGCACGTCCGATCTTTGCATTTTTAATGTATTCTCCGTTGATCGGGATCTCAATGTCGTCTGAGCCTTTTAGACCGTCTGCAATAATGATATTGCAACCTGTGGTCATGGGGGTAAATCCATTCAGGTATGCAGTATCTATATGTTCCAGTGCATGTTTTCTGCTGCCTACGTACAATGTATTGCAATCGGTCAGGAATGGTATTCCACCTGATTTTTTGACAAGGTCTGCAATGACGCGAGAATAATTAGGCCTGATAAAAGCAAGATTGCCGTATTCTCCAAAGTGTGTCTTTACAGCGACGAATTTCTTTTCCATTTTTATGTTTTCTATGCCTGCGGCCTTTACCAATCTTTCTATTTTCTTCAGTAGGCTGTCGTTCGTCTTTACATGGAAGTCAGTGAAATACACTTTAGAAGCAATCATTTTTTTCATCTTTTTAGTTGTTTACATCGCTTATTTTTCTATATATAGGAATGCGGTCTCTTTTTTAGGACGTACGGAGTATAAAGTTCAAATACTGAAAGCCGATGTTCTTTTTGTAGCGGGTATCCGCCATATATGAGGTGAATACATTGTACGTAATGAGTCCTTATGCAGGCAAGCTTCTTTCAGACGAGGAAGCTATGAAAAAATACAACGACGAGAATCAATGGGGGCTGATAGTCTCTATAGATCTTGGCGAATGTGACCATAAAAAGATCTCCAGCAAAGAGCATATTACACAATTTGCTATAGATCTCGCCAAATATATCAATATGAAAAGATACGGCGAACCGAATGTCGTGTTTTTTGGAGATCACCCTAAGGTACAGGGATATTCTCTTGTTCAGTTAATTGAGACATCGCTCATATCGGGGCATTTTGCCGAGGATACCGACAGAGCTTTCATAGATGTTTTCTCATGTAAGGAGTTCCCTCCAGAGAAGACCGCTGAATATACGCAGAAATATTTTGGTGCAAAGAAAATGCAGTATTGCATTGCATTCAGAGACATTTAAAATCCTTATTTCTGGCCGTTCTGTATTTTTACAGAACGGTCTTTTTCATATTTTTAGAAATGATTATCAAATGATCGCGACATTACTTAGATCATGATGATAAAGACCGCCCGGAGAGTAATGGGATATACCGGAACGGGGCTGATGCTTCAGGAGCTGTTGTATGGTTTCATAATGGCTCTGCTTTTCATTACCGCAGCGCGGTTCGGATTAATCGATTTAGGTGTAAAAGAATTGATCATCCTCATTATCGGAATGAATTTTACGTGGGGATTGATCGATATGTTGGTCTTCTTCACAATAGATACTTTCGATCAAAAAAAGTATATTCGTATAATCGAGGCAAAAAAGAAATGCACGATGGACGAGGATACAATACGGATTTTGATCAAAGATGAGCTTTCGGGCACGATGGCGGACATAATCGATGCTGAAAGTGAAAAAAAGGTGATAGATCAGATAATGAACAGTGATCTTGAACCTTTAGATCAAATTCTGAGTGAACGCAAGAATATGTTCTACAGTGCATTTGCATGTTTTCTCTTGACGATGTTTACCGTCATTCCAGTGATCATTCCGTTGTTGTTCATTTCTGATTTCAGAACCGCATTGTCCTATTCAGCCGGATTTGCATCGATCATGTTATTTTTTGTAGGATATTACGTAGCACCTTACTTTGGACAGAACAGATGGATTGTTGGGTTAGGGATATTGGCGTTTGCAGGTCTCATTACTCTTTTGGCCACTTTTACGGGCGGATGAATGTTTTACACTATTTGGTAATATAATTGTATTTTACCATCTCGTTTTTTTATATTATTACGAAAATCGTAATACGTGGTGGTTAACGACCTTAATATTTATCCTAATTGTATAAACGTAACCACAGTGTGATAAAATCTTAACCTTTATATCCTATAAAAAATGTTGAACGTCTGGTGGTTACATCAATTGGAATTTCAAACTGTGGGCAGTTGTAGTAGCGTTGATAGTGTTATTATCAGCCTCAGGCTACTGGATGTCTGCTGATGAGTCAGATAGTGACTCCGTTTCCATTATTGCTAGGGTTAACAATGAAGGTTCGGGCATTTTTGTAAGGGAGTCTGTTTCAGGTTTACTTTATGACGAAAGTACACAGACATATAACGCAGAATACTGGGATGGTCTGACTTTTATGACACCCGGGGCCTCATCCATTCAACATATGATTTTGATGAATATTGTCAAAAATGAATTGCATTTTGACTTTGTACAAATGGGCACGGAACATACAGGCAGCGGTGTTGTGTACTGGACCGCGGTCAGTCCAGGTACGATGGTCGATAAACTTCTCAGTAGCAGTGGTAGCGAAATTGACGGTGGGATTGCATGGGAACCGCATTATGCAAATGCAATCTCTAATTCTCAGATAAAAAGTGTCATGCTAACATCGGAATATTGGGAAGGACATCCATGTTGTGTCATCGCGGCAAGCAATGCATTCATTGATGATAATCCTGCTGCGACGATGAGATATCTCTCAGCATATTGTGAAGCTGTTGAGTGGCTTAATGAAGCTAAGGATGTAAACAGCGAGAATCATGCTTTGTTGATACAATATGTTCAGGAATACACAACAGTTACGGATCAGGCGACCATTGAACTAGCTTTGTCTGACGTGAGTTACAGTTATGAGATAGCCAATCTGAAAGAGCAGATCGTCGAACTGACTAAGACGTACGAATCTTTAGGATTGTTTTCGAATACCCTGCAGGAGATTGGATATGCAGACGAAGCTGATTTTGCCAATGCTTTGGTCAATGACAAGCTGATAAGCAGTGCTGAAAACAGAACTCCAAGTAGCTACGCTTCACTGAATAATGTAACCATCCGTGTAGCATATCTTGCTTCAGATATCCATCAGATCGCATTGAACATCGGAATAGAGCAAGGTTTCTTCGATGATTTCGGAATAACAATAGAGAAAGTAGGGCCATTTGCAGCAGGAGGCGATGTTATGACCGCGATCCTTCTTGGACAAGCGGACATGGGATTCGTGGGATCCCCGCCAGTAGTGTTGTATTCGGTCAATATGGCAAAGTGAGGTGAGCTAAAATGGAAGAAAATAAATCTATACTAAGTTCGCTGAACTATGATAAAAACAACAGATATCACAGATGGATAAGGACGGGGATAATCACATTATTGTCATTGATCGTCCTTGTTCTATTGTGGTGGAACATTGCGCTTATAGTAAGCACTCCCGCCATCCCAACTCCTGGGAGGACATGGGATGCATTGGTGGATCTTTTCACCTACGGTGATGCTGTCTCAGGAATGACCATGTGGGCGCACATATGGGCAAGTCTCAAGAGATTCATTTCAGGTTTCATTATTGCGATGCTGATCGCTGTGCCCTTCGGTCTGTTGTTGGGTTATTCCAAGACACTGAAGGAGTTCTCAGATCCGGCACTTGAGATAATAAGACCAATAGCACCGATCGCATGGGCTCCGGTCCTGTTGTTCTCGGTAGGATATACATGGGGTCCGATATTGGTCGTCGTGATAGGTATCTTCTTCCCTGTGTTGACTAATACCACATTCGGTGTGAAGAAGATCGATCCCAATTGGGTGGATGCCGCCAGAACTCTGGGTTCTTCAAAGGTACAGACCTTTTACAAGGTCATGCTGCCTGCGGCAGTTCCGTACATCATGAATGGAGTTCGTATCGGTCTCGGGGTAGGATGGATGTGTATCGTTGCATCTGAACTGTATGCTTCATATGGCGGGGGCATCGGATACTTCGTCGGATTACAGGCATCGATCGGATATTGGCCAAATGTGTTTGCAGGTATCATAGTCATAGCAATACTTGGACTGTTGACCACAGGTGTGGCGGATTACGTACACAAGATAATCAGTAAAAGGATGGGGATGGAATGAGCGAGGGCATACATATAAAAAATCTCAATAAGACCTTTAAGACCAGCGATAGTGAGACAGTTGCTTTGGAAGACTTCTCATTGGACATCAAGAAGGGCGAGCTGATCACCATCGTTGGTCCATCTGGGTGTGGAAAGACCACATTGTTGAGAGTGATTGCCGGTCTTGAAGAACCTACATCGGGGACGGTCAGTTCTGGAGATAAGGTATTTACCGAACCCGGACCTGACAGAGGGATGGTCTTTCAGGATTTTGCGTTATTTCCATGGAGATCTGTCAGAAAGAATGTCGAATTCGGACTGGAAGTTGCAGGTGTACCGAAAGAGGAACGTCATGCGACCGCGGAAAAGTACATTGAGATTGTTGGACTGGAGAAATTTGCCGATGCAAGAGTACATGAATTATCCGGCGGTATGAAACAGCGTGTCGGTATAGCGAGGACATTGGTAACTAATCCGGAGATGATCCTGATGGATGAACCATTTGGTGCACTGGACGCACAGACAAGGAACATCATGCAGGCTGGTCTGATAAAGATCCTCAATAAGACGGATAAGACAATAATCTTTGTTACGCACTCTGTTGATGAAGCGGTTTATCTTTCAGACAGAATTGTGATACTCACAAAACGTCCTGCGAGGATCAAAGAGATAGTGGAGATCCCGTGGCCCAGGCCCAGAGACCGTGCGTCTCCGGAATTCACTGCTCTGAGAAAGAGGATCCTTGAGGAATTGGAACAGGAAAATGTAATGAGTTAACTTCATTTAAACAAACTTTTTACCTCATTTTTATTACCTGGTTGGTATATTACACAGCGATGAAGCAATACGATCTGTACATATTTGATTTTGATATGACACTCTTTGATTCCTTTGCAGGGGTCAGAAAAGCATATTGCAAGGCGTTTGATGCAGTTGGGATCCCATTAGACGAGAGTATGTGTGCTCAATATGTCAAAGAATCAATAGATCAGACATTTGCTAGGTTTTCAAATTCTCCCTGTAAATTCAGAGAGTTTGTCTCAGCATTCATCAAGGAATCACAAACATCTATGGCCTCAAATACGACCATTTTTTCAGAATCAGGTGAAGTGATCAAGACTCTTTTTAGAAAAGAGAAACATCTTTGTATTGCATCCAGTAAGATGGAAGAGAGGATTATTGCCATTCTTGAGAAACATAAACTTTCAAAGTATTTTGAGTACATAATCGGATATGAGCATACATTGTTTCCGAAACCTTCTCCCTATTGTCTTGAGTGGTGTATCTCTCATTACGATATTCCGTTGGAAAGGATCTGTTACGTAGGTGATGGTGTAAAAGATATGATCGCCGCAAAAGCAGCAGGCATCGACGGAATACATATTTGTCGCGATGGCATTGAAGATAGCAGCTGTACTGTGTCGATAAGAGATCTTAGAGAGCTTCTTCAATGTTATAAGCGTGAAGATTGGAGTAATTAAAAATAGAAAGTAAAGTAAAAGGTTTAAAGACTCTTTCTAGGGAAGTTATAATATTCAGAGTCCGTAGTTCTTCATGTTGAATCCAACAATCTCATCCTTGTATTTCTTGACACAATAGTTGACGAACTTGTCCTCTTCATCCGGCAGAGCCTTGAGGTCCTTGATGATCTTCTCAAGGACATCGAACTGCTTTTTGGTAAGGGGGAGCTCCTTTTTCTTGTATCCGTCGAGGATGATCTCAGCACCAGTGATACCAGCTGCTTTTGCACGAAGGTAATAGTTGTTGCCCTCTGCTGCGATCGCCTTTCCAACTTTCCAGGCGTTGTCATATGCAAGGACATATCCTTCTGGGCCCCTAGTTCTGTCGGAGAGCATGTAAAGATCCCTAAGGGTCTTTTCCTGACCTGCTGCGATTGCAGTGTTCATCAGTGAGACCTCATATCCGAGTGATCCGAGCCAGCACTGAACGGATGATCCTCCGAACTCAGGGTGATACTCAACAGATTCATTGGACCAGAGATCAGTTACCTGGGCCATCAGGTTACCCTGAAGGTCTGCGTGTGCGCACTGACAGTTCTTTCCTTCTTGTGCTGCGGGCCTTCCAGTGATGGATTTGATGATTGGCCCCTCATATCCACAATCTTTGTCAGGTCCGGTTGCTCCGCATTCCATGGCAACCATGGTTCTCGCTGCGGAAATGCATCGGGTAACAGCTGAGAAAGTTCTCTGAACATCGTTGTCCAGGAATCCGCCTGCCATGAACATTGAAACGTTTGCTCCGGAACAGTTCGTGTCTCCTCCTGCAATTGTCTTGTGTTTCTTGGCGATCTTTACGAATTCGGTCCAAATGTTCTCCATATCGATCGCACCGAGGTAACCTACACCGAACAGGAATGCAGTGATATCACCCTGTGTGACTGCGTAATCTGCAAATTCTTTTCCACCCATTGATTCTACGGACAGAACGTCTGCACCATTCTCGCATGCTATCTCTGCGCAAGCAAAAAGCTTCTCAGGATAGGAGTGCGTCTTATCTGTACCAAGGCGAAGGCCGAATTCGCACTCACGCTGGTCAGGGATTGTCTGCCTGACCGCAAGGTTGATTCCGTATTCTTTGTGGTATTTCTCTGT
>Ga0172381_10007820_pt1 | contig 10529 bp, 9 predicted proteins | sample Leawel6488metaG_FD_119754 | JGI IMG/M metagenome (GOLD analysis project Ga0172381, IMG submission 119754) | Leachate microbial communities from a municipal landfill in Southern Ontario, Canada - Leachate well 64-88 metaG | ecosystem: Engineered > Solid waste > Landfill > Unclassified | place... | reverse complement strand
GTAATAGCCCATGAGTTCAGCCATATTTTTAACGGCGATATGCGCCTCAATCTCCATCTTAGCGGACTGGTATACGGAATCGTTTTTATCGGTGCCATCGGCAGGTTTATCATCGAAGCACTCCATGACTCCCATGTGGACAGGTACGTATCACGCAGTTCCGATAATAAAAAAGGGGGGAATCCTATCGTTGCCCTCTATCTCTTAGCGTTAGGGTTGATGATATTGGGATGGATCGGTACTTTTTTCGGCGAATGGATCAAATCAATGATTTCGCGCCAAAGAGAGTATCTCGCTGACGCTTCAGCCGTTCAATACACCCGATACCCTCAAGGGATTGCCAACGCCCTCATAAAAATAGGAGCCGCTTCAGAAGGTTCTTCCATCCGATCCTCGGCCGGAGGAACGTATGCCCATCTCTTTTTTGCCGACGGCATTACCAATTTTTGGGATCATTTTTTCTCTACACATCCCAGACTCGAGGATCGGATACGTCGAATAGACCCTTCTTGGAACGGAAAATTTATTCCGAGAGAGGAAAAGTCGCCAAAGCCCCAAAAATCTTCCGACAACACCATACAATCACAGTTCAGCCCATCAACCGACCTCGCTTCGGTGTTGAGCAGTCCTATGGTTATCGAGACTCTCTCGCGTATCGCTCAGCAACCCGGCAATCAAAATCTCAAATACGCACGAACCCGTCTGGAGGCCCTGCCGGATTCTTTACATATTATGAGTGCCAATGCACTAAGTGCCCAGTGGATTATATTGACATTGCTTCTGAGTGCAGAAAATATTACCCTCCTAAAACAAGAAAAATATCTTAAAGACAGCTCACCGATGCTGTATAAAAATATCCAAAGCACCTACACAAAGATGCACGACCTGCCCCGCAGTGCCCATCTTGACCTCATTAATCTCTCAATCCCGTCACTTAAAATGATGTCCAAACAACAATACACCGCTTTTCGCCAAATCGTTATCGACTTGATCGAAATGGATCAGGTCGTTTCGATATGGGAATGGTCGCTGCACGCAATCGTGTTAACGCCCTTGGATCGTGAGTTTGGATTTTCCAAACCTCCTAGAGAGCGTTACAAAAAGATCGAACAGATTCAAGAGCCGCTTAGTGTTGTTTTTTCACTGCTGATTCAAACTCAGTTTGGCAATGAAAAACGTATAAACGAATCGATAGAAGCTCTAAAAACGGCTCTGGTACTTCCAACCCTGACTTATCACAGGGATGTTTCAATTACTTCATTAAACAAGGCATTCAATGAGATTCAATGCTCTTCATACGCGATTCGGACGTTGGTTCTTGAACAAGCGATTCACTTACTGGGCAGTGACGGCACCCATTTTGATGACGATATCGAAATGATTCATGCTCTGGGTTCATTATTGCTTATTCCGATCTCTTCAATCGAGATGCCTGAATAAAAACAAAGGGTATTGGAAAAGCCAGGTAAATACCGGGCGATGCCCGGAAAAAGAGAGATTTATTTTGCGAGGATAATGAAGTTGGCTTTGATAAGAGCGTAAACGGTATCGCCTACTTTGAAATCCAAATCTTCAACAGAATCTTCGGTGATTACAGCGGTCAGGGTTTGATCTCCCATAGCGAGTTTTAATTCACCGTTAACGATCCCTTTTTTAACTTCGGTGACTTTAGTTTCGATGATATTACGAGTGCTGATTTTGCCCGGTTTTTCTTTTGCCACCATGACAAACGGTGCTTTGATAATGGCGCAAATACTTTCGCCGACTACCAATTCCATCTCATCAACGGAATCATTGGTAATAACCGATTTTAAAACAACATCTCCGCCCACCGATAGGACAACTTCACTATTGATTTGACCTTTTTTGATCTCGGTAATAGTCCCTTTGATCTCATTACGTGCACTAGTTTTCATGACAAATCCTTTAAAAATATTGGATGAATGTCTGCGGTTGTGAAAGTATCATATGTATAAACTTAAAACATAACTTATTTGTATTTTGATACAACGCTATATTATTATTTTCTAAGAATATAATAAAATTCTCCTATAGTTAACCGCGAACGCATTATGCATAACTCTAAAAAACAATCATTATATCTTTTTTGATATAATGTAATCCGTTTCAGAAAGGGTTAAAAATGAAAAGCAGGATTGTATTAAAAGCGGTGACGATTTCGTTGATGATTGCCAGTGTACTTACGATTGTTGCCACTGTTGTACTGAACAAAGCCGGAGTCTATCCGTTTGATGTGATGCGTTTACATATGGGTGCAGGTATTCTCTTTTTGTGTGTCATTCCGATCCATGTCTATATGATGCGGCAAAAACTCAAAAAACTCTCTGAACAGATTGTGTCACTTGCATCCATGGGAGAAGTGACATCCTCATGCGCCTCGCAGTTATTGCCTCATGCACTCCATTCTAAAAGTTTGGGAGAGTTTTGCCGCTTTTTGGGTTTGGACGCTATGGGAGTACGTGAGAAATTACAGCGTGAACAAATCATGATAATCGATATGGAAGAGGCGATTGAAACCATCGCTTTAAAAAACCGCACCGATGCAATGAAAATCTTTTCGATCATGCTTCAGAAAGATTCGATAAAAGCTCCTGCACAAGAACTTTATAGCGGAAAACTGGTTTTTGCAGCATAACGAAGTTGGGAAACCTCCCCGCTTTATGTATCAATAGAATCTACGTTTTTATGAAGTGGTAATTCGCAATTAACGCAAGAGCAGAACAGGAGCACTAAAAATTCTAATGATAAAAAAACGGCGTTATCGATTTCATCGAGGCGTAGTCGCCTCAGCCAATACCGCCTAAACGAAATTGTCTGAGAAGACCAGCCTCCCCTTCACTACGCACTGCACGAACCGAACAGTTTCATATCAACAAAGTCAATCCAGATATCTTTATAAGGATAGCGGGGTACTTGCGCCATGGTACGACGGTTGATCATCCATAGTGACAGCGGTTCAATCCAATTCCAAAAATCCTCGATGCATTCTGAGGGCATTTTCATGTCTTTTATCGCTTTTTTATACATCTCCAGCCACACATCACGTGCATGTTCATCAACGGTTATTTGAAAATAACGCATTTTTTGTGCTGGAAAGCCATATTGTGTTTTTGAAAATCTGCCATTCGATAGTACATCCACAAAAAAATCAGCCGTTTTGAGCGTGGCATGTTCAAACCTTTCCTCATCATTGGGTAAAAAATTATCCAAATCACTAAGACGGAGTAAATTGTGATGATAACGGACCATTTTGCGGATTTTATCCTCACCCCATATCATGTACAGACGAAGTGATGGCGGCGTAGGAATTTCAGGGGTTATACTTTTAAAACCCCTATTCATAATTTTTGTCATAGCAACCCCTTTCATTCAAACGTTATATCCTAAATGATATAACGTTATTATAAGATAAATTTCTTAAAGATTTGTAAGATATTTTGGATAAGGATGATTCACAATTTTTTTAACGATGCTATAATCCGACTATGCAAACCAATCCATTATCGCGCCAAAAAATTTTACTCCTTGAAGACGATGAAACCCTCTCCGAAATCATTCAGGAATTTCTTGAAGAACTCGGATATGAAGTCGTCTGTGTCTATGACGGATTTGAAGCAGTGGATACCGCCTACGATGAACCATTTGACCTCTACTTGCTGGATATCAAAGTTCCGTTGCAAAACGGTTTTGATGTATTAAAGCAATTACGTCATGAGGGCAAAGAAAATCCGGCGATTTTTATCAGTTCCCTATCAAGTATCGATGATCTTTCCAAAGCGTTTGATTCCGGATGCGATGATTTTCTCCGCAAGCCTTTTGAGCTCAAAGAACTGGAGATCCGGATTAAATCGCTTATGAAACGGCAGTTTTTCCATAAATCAAACGATAAAATCACCATTACAAAAAATATCTATTTTAACCCTCGACTCAATCGTCTTTACGAAGATGACAAAGAGATCCCACTAGCCCGAAAAGAGTCGAAAATTCTTAAAATGCTCCTCATCCATCCAGGTGAGATTATCAGCAATGAGCAATTTTTTTCTGCTGCTTGGGACTATGATGATGAGACAAAAGAAGAGAGCCTTAGAACTCACATCAAAAACCTCCGCAAAATTTTAGGGAAAGAGAGCATCGTCAATATACGGGGTCAGGGATACTATCTTGCTCAACATTGAACGCAAACCCCTCATCCAGTTCGTATCGGTCTTTGTTGCCCTGAATACCCTATTTTTATTAACCCTCTCGGTCCTCTATTATTACTATCAACAAAATATCTATATCGATATACGCCAAAATTCAATACGCTATTATGCAGACAAAGTAAATGAAAATATCTACTCTGCGACCTCTATACAGGATATCAAAGACTGGATGATCGGCGATCCCCGTTTTGAAGTAGCCATTTTGGATGATAAAAAAAAGGTCGTTTATACCTCCGACAAGCCTTTTTCAATTCCTTTTAAATTGGGCATGTTCGAATATAACGAGCACTTCTATTCTATTGAACCGATCGATATGGAAAAGCTACACCGCTATCGATATTTGGTCATTCGTGCCGATTCTATCGACAAGGAACTTGCCAAAACCCGTAAAAGCATTTTTATCGTTTTGACCTTTTCGATCATATTTATGACGCTCGTCATCTATACGCTCTCTAAACTTTTTCTTCGCCCGTTACGCGTGTATATCAGCAAACTCGACCGCTTCATCCGTGATACAACCCATGAGCTCAACACCCCTCTCTCGATTATTACGATGAGCGTTGAACGTCTTTATGAAGAAGGACCCGATCCCAAGATCGACAAACATCTTGGGCGCATGACCGTTGCACTTCGGACAATTTCCCATCTCTACAACGACCTGACCTTTCTAACACTCTATCAAAAGACTGCCTTTGCCGAACAATCGCTCGATCTAGCCCCTATACTCGAAGAACGCATCCATTATTTTCGTCCTCTTGCCGATGCCAAAAAAATCACTTTTGATTTGAATATTCAACCCACATTCGTAAAAGCTCATTCGGAAAAACTGATTCGGGTTATCGATAATCTCCTCTCCAATGCAATCAAATATAACAAACGTTCCGGAAACATCACTGTCGTTTTAAATAACGGCTTTTTATCTGTTAAAGATACAGGTATCGGTATACCCAAAGACAAAATAAATGATATTTTTTTACGCTATACACGTTTTGATGATGCAAACGGTGGTTTCGGAGTTGGGCTCAATATTGTCCATATGATTTGTCAGGAATACCACTTCCCTATCACAGTTGAATCGCATCTTCATGAAGGGACAACATTTAGAATCCAATTTACTTCAACTCCTTAAATTATTTAAAATATACTCGTGCTACATTTATAAGTTATAATAGTTCACTACCATACAAGGAGGAAGCCGTATGGATACTGATAAACGTCTCACTATCATTAAATACTATCCCGTCTTTCTCCTAATTTTGATGGTTGCCTATATAGCAGCAGGTAAAATCAGCCTCGCCTTCACCACCATAAATGAGGGGATGTCGATTATATGGTTCCCAAACGGTATATTATTGGCCGTTTTTCTTCTTCGCCCGATGCGTGAATGGCTATGGATTGTTTTAGCCATCATCGCCGCAGAAATAGTGGCCGATATATCCAGTTTTACTCCCGTTCAAGCATTTCAATTTGCACTGATAAACCTCGGTGAAACCATGCTTTCTGCCTTTTTGATGCAGCGTCTGTGTTCAACACACAAAAGCTTCAATAATATTCGCTTCGTCCTCTTATTCATCGTTATCGCCTTGGCAATCAATCCCTCTTTCAGTGCCTTCTTTACAGAGCTTCTTTATAATCAAATCGAGACGCAAAGTGACTTTATCGCTTTGTGGCGCATTCACTTTTTCGGCGATTCACTCGGTATCTTATTTCTGACTCCGTTAATCCTCTCATGGTTCGAATACCCTAAAAAATTTCTTTTTACCCAGCATCTTTTTGAATCCATATTTACCGATGCCGCAACGATTGTTTTGGCAGTTTCTCTCTTTTCGATCGGATTTACCCCGAGTGTTCTACCTACAACTCCGATGATTTTTGTTTTGATCACCCTATGGATTGTCTATCGTAACGGCCTTCGTTCCGGGATGACAATGGGTATGATCGTCAGCATGATCGCTATTTATTACACCATAAACCACCAAGGTCCGTTTTCGGTTTTTACCCCTGTACAAAATACGCTCTACATACAGGAATTTATCGCAGCACTTATGACATCGACCCTCTTTTTCGGTGTTTTGCTCCGTCAGGTCAATGAAACTAACAGCTTGCTTCTCCAGTCAAATAATGCATTGGAATCGTTGGCTCAAAATCTTGAAAACGAAGTAGGGAAAAAAACAGCAGAACTTCAAAAAGCGAATGAGATGCTGATGCAGTTAGCCATCACCGATCCGCTCACCCATATTTACAACCGACGCTATCTCGAAGAAAATGCAACAAGAGAAATTGCCCATGCCACAAGGTATGCGACTCCATTATCACTGATATTGTTCGATATCGACTTTTTCAAAGTCATCAATGATACTTATGGTCATCAAAGCGGCGATAATGTTCTGATTTGTATTACCCAAAGCGTCAAAACAAGTATTCGTAAAGACGATATATTCGCCCGTATCGGAGGAGAAGAATTTGTTATTCTCTTACCGATTAGCTCTGTTGAACAAGCTGTAGTTTTGGCAGAAGAGGTCAAAGAGAGCGTTGCATCGTTAGTCATTCCGTCTAAAAGCGGATCGGTATCCTGCACCATCAGCATAGGCGTCTCAGAGTTTCGACCACAGTTTAACAGTTTCTCCGAATTTTTAAATGATGCAGACCAAAAACTATATCGTGCCAAAGAGAGCGGGCGTAATACAATAATCTGGGATTAAAGCGCTATTTGGAGACCGTCATCATCGTATTAATGACTCTGAACGGGATTTTATTTTTCAACAACACTTGAATTTCGTGGTAAGTGTACATTTTGTAGGGCAGTTTGGCGGTTTTAATATGGTTGATAATCTCTTTTTGATGTAATCGCTTATTTCGTAATCCCTCTATAATGTCTATCACTCTCCAGCCGCTCGGACCGACATAATAAAGTTTTTTATCCGATTCTTTAATCATTTCAAATGCTTTTGGATTGGTATTTAAGATTTCACGAACTTCCCGTGTTTTATACTCTTTTACCTTTTGATTGAGCTCATCAATGTTTATTTCCGCTTCAGATTCAGTGGTAACGGAAGTTTTATCAGTTTTTTTAGAGAGATCTTTTTTTGAAGTCGTTTTATTGGATGGATTTTTTTTATTCTCGGAAACTTTTTCCACTGCTATAGGCTTAGAAGCTGCAGACGAAACATTGATATCCGCTTTAGGCTCTTCCTGAATCTTATTTATGAGATTGTCATTCTCGACGCTGTGTTGTGCGCATCCTGCAAACATTGCCAATGCCATTAAGATAACAAAACTGTGCACACTAAAGCGTTCCATCCCAAAAACCTCATCATTCTTTCAAATATATTATAATATTAAACCTTATGGGCTGTTGATTAATCTGCCATAGAACGTTATCATGTTGCTATCGTATCCAGATCATTCTTTTTCTACGATTTCGCTCTCCAAAAAATTTTCAAACCACATTCTTATTAACATTATAAATATCTATTGTCGCTTCAAATCCGTCTCGTTTGAGCAAAATATAGGAGTTGTTAACATGCTCATTTTTCAGCATCAAGGAGTCCTCTTTGTCAATTGAGCGAGTGGTGTAACCGAGCGGTGCGTATTGCTCTATAATCTGATTTTTAATCTTTTCAAATTCATCAATCGTCTTCATTACAATGGTTTTTGTCGAAATATTTTTGCTGCTTTTTTCCATTGCAACATCATTTTTAAATAAATAGCCGCATTCTTTGCAACTGAGCCTATCTTCCAAAATCAATGCATCACATTGAGGGCATCGGGAAAGTTTCTCTTTTTTAGGAAAAAGTCCCATTACTATTAAAGTTATTATGAAAATACCATCTGCCAAATGGATAAAATCGGGTTGATCATATCCGGATTCTAACAACCCAAATGTTACGCCGACAAATGCCACTAGAGCAAATAGAGCTTCAATCCCACGTCCTCGATAAAATGCGAATACAAAAAATCCCACTTCCAGCACTAAAAACATTATTATTCCTATACTTATCTACAGAGATTATGATTCAAGGAGCATAATAACTTTTTTTTGTTTAAAATAACTAAATGGAATGTAAAATATGTTGAATTTTACTTTTCAAGCCACCCTTCAACCTCTTCCACGACAAAATCCATCGATCCGTCTAAAACGTGATTGGCACCTTCAACACCGTATTGCCGATAATGCTCTCCGACAAGCGGTGCACGCATTACGGCAAAGCTTTCATCCTCATTGTTATCTCTGCCCCAGATATCGAGTGTTTTAATCTTTATTTTCGGCATATTGTCGGTACACGAAATGAGCTTGCTTTTATTCCCTCGACATCCGATAGCTATATACCCTGCTATGGGTGCTTTGGGATGAGATACCAAATAACTGCTGGTCATCCCGGCCCCTAACGAATGCCCCATCAAATAGATCGTCTTGACACCCTTGCTGTGTAAAAAATCGATCGCCTGATCGATCATCGCATCGACTTTCGGCTGCTCTTTCTCATAATCTTCATACGCCTCAAATTGATTGGGCATTTGCAGCGATAATGTGTGAAAGCCGATATCTTTATTGAGTGCCAAACGCAAAGGCTTCACCACTTTAAAATCAGGGTTCATCCCTTTGCCGTGCGCCAAAATGATCCCTTTATCGCTTTGTCCTTGCAGATAGAGGGCGTTTTCGGGGATTGATGATGCAAACATATAGAACGGGAACAAAATCGATAGCAGGGAAAGACGACGCATAGAGTATCCTTCTATTTTTGCATAAGCATACCGATCATCTATAAATTTTGTGTAAAAAACGTCTCAATTTGAGATGTCAAATTACGTTATACTAGAGAACCCGACGTGCTATAATGGCGAAATTTATCCCTGCAAAAGGCACCTCTTGTCCGAATCCCTCACCGATAAATACAAAGTCCTCAAACACACCTTCGGATTCCCCGGTTTCAGAGAGATGCAAGAAGAGGCGGTAGACGCGATTTTGAGCCGTCGTGATCTGGCGATGCTTCTTCCTACCGGAGGGGGAAAATCGCTCTGTTATCAGCTCCCTACCCTGCTGATGGACGGAATCACCATCGTCGTATCTCCGCTCATCGCCCTCATGCACGATCAGGTACTCGCCCTCCATGAGCTCGGGATCGAGGCGGCAATGATCTCATCAGCCCAATCGCCGCAGGAGCAGCAACAAACTTTTACAAAAGCAAAAAACGGCATCTTAAAATTCCTCTATATCGCTCCGGAGCGGCTAGCAAACGGCGGATTCCTCTCGTGGCTAGCGATGCTGAATATCAATTATTTCGTCATCGACGAAGCCCACTGTATCAGTGAATGGGGTCATGAGTTCCGCGATGATTACCGCAGACTCGGAGAGTTGCGTTGTGCATTTCCTCATACCCCTATCGCCGCCTTTACCGCCACCGCTACCCCGAAAGTACGTGAGGATATCCTCTCTCAGTTGGGGCTTCGCGATCCTCTTATACTGCGTGCGCCGGTACTGCGTAAAAACATTACGATCACCGTCCGGGAGCGCGACAGCGGATGGCGTACCGAGCTCATGAACATTTTGAACAAACACGAGGGAGAGAGTGGGATTATCTACGCCTTTTCCCGCAAAGAGACCGAAGAAATCGCCGAATTTCTCTCGAAAAAAGCTCTAAAATGTTCCGCCTACCATGCGGGGATGAGTTCCGAACAGAGACAGAGCGTCCATCAGGCGTTCTTAAACGACGAAACACAGATCATCGTTGCTACCGTCGCATTCGGGATGGGAATCGACAAAGGGGACATCCGCTTCGTCATCCATACCTCCCTCCCTAAAACGATAGAGAACTATTATCAGGAGATCGGTCGTGCGGGGCGTGACGGGATCGACTCCGAGGCCGTCCTCTTTTATTCGGGGAGCGATTTTTACAACAAAAAAAGACTCATCGACGAGGGAAGCGACCCGCAGTATCGCGAGATGATCCTTGCCAAACTCCGTTCCGCAATGGATTACGCCACCGCCGAAGAGTGCCGTCACCGCCTCATCGCCTCCTATTTCAGCGACATCGTAGAGCCCTGCACTGATCGCTGTGACAACTGCAAAGACTCACTCAGTCCCAAAACCGACATCACCGTCCCCGCCCAAAAATTCCTCTCGTGTCTCTACAAAACAGGAGAACGTTTCGGAGCCACCTATATTTCCGAGGTGCTCTGCGGAGAGGAAAAAGAGAAAATTCTCTCCAACGCCCATGAAAAACTCAGTGTTTTCGGGATTGGAAAAGATCTCAGCAAGAGTGTATGGAGCACGGTTGCCAAAAGACTCATCGAACTCGGAGCCAT
>Ga0172381_10007819_pt1 | contig 10529 bp, 19 predicted proteins | sample Leawel6488metaG_FD_119754 | JGI IMG/M metagenome (GOLD analysis project Ga0172381, IMG submission 119754) | Leachate microbial communities from a municipal landfill in Southern Ontario, Canada - Leachate well 64-88 metaG | ecosystem: Engineered > Solid waste > Landfill > Unclassified | place... | reverse complement strand
CCCTTCCGCTGTGTAGCTTCGGAAGGACCCGCCGCTTTCTTGGAAATGTTCGCTATCGGGGTGGTGCGTCACATCATCACACACGGATCGCCGAACGTGTTGATGTTTGGGTCCGTGAATATCGTCCGGTGTGGGTGCCACCGCAGCCGCAGGTCCGCCGTCTCGCCATTGCGGTTCTTTGCGATTGACAAGGCAGCATTCCACGACTCAGGATCATGCCCCGCTTCCGTTGCGGCGTCCTTGTCGCCCTTGCTGGGTGCGTAGAGGAACGCTACCACGTCCGCGTCCTGCTCAATGCTGCCCGACTCTCGCAGGTGGTGCAGTTGCGGCTTGCTATCCTTGGTTGCCTCACGGCTGAGCTGCGTGAGGCACAATACTGGCACCTGCAGTTCACGGGCTAACTCCTTGAGCGAGGCAGACAGTAGGCCCACCTGCTCGTGCCGCGGTATCTTGCGAGTTGGCGGGGTGAGTAGCTGGAGGTAATCCACCACGATCAACGATAGACCCTTGCGTGCTATCCTACGGCCCCAGCGTCGTATCTCGGCAACAGTGATGCCAGGCTTGTCGTGAATCACCATCCTCGCACGAGCGAACGGCTGAGCCGCATCACAAAGCCTCACGAGATGGTTGTCGGTGAGGTGCCCCGTACGGATCAGCTTGCTCGAAACATCCGCTTGGCCGCACACGATCCTGGTAATCAGTTCCTCGGGCGACATCTCGAGGCTCACGAAGTACACCTGGCGCCCACGCAACGCCGCATGGTAGGCCACCTGGCAGGCGAATGAGGTTTTCCCGATGCCCGGGCGTGCGGCAAGGATGGTGAGTTCCCCAGGAAACAGCCCGCCGATTGCCTCGTCGACGCATGGCAGCCCCGTTAACAGCCCCGCGTGCCGATTGTTGGCGTGCATGTCCTGAATACGCTCCATCGCACGTACGGCCGCCGCAGAGGCTTCCACTGGTCCATCGTCCGTTGCTCGGTCGGCAGCCAACATGGCGGCTTCGGCCGCATCCGCAATCTGCTCGGGCGTGCCAGTCTCGGCGTAGGCGTCCCTGATAACGTCGGTTGCCGCGTGGATCAGGCCGCGATATCTGGCCTTCTGTCGCACGATGCCGGCGTAGTGCATGGCGTGGGCTGCCACGGGTACGGTGATGCCGAGTTCTGCGAGGTAGGCTGCACCTCCCACCATTTCGAGCTGCCCGCGTTGCTTGAGTGCCCGGGCAAGCAGCATGGCATCGAGCGGCTTACCCGCCCCGTCCATGGCCAGCATGGCAGCCCATATCGCCTGGTTGGCCTCGGAGTAGAAGTCGGTCGGCGTAACGGCCGTGGCGACGTCGGGCAGCTTGGTCGGCGACAGCAGCACGCTACCGAGCAAGCAGCGTTCGGCCTCGATGTCGCATGGTGGCATTCGGTCGAGGATTTCGGACGGTAGTGTGGGTGTCATCAGTTGGCCCATTTGGTTGGTGTGGTTGTTGGTTCTGGCGTGCCGCTGCCCTCCCATGCTGCCGGGTCATCGTCGTAGCGGCCCTGATTCAGCCATGTGGCCGGATGGATCGGGGAGATGTCCTTCGGGTGGGCGCGCGGTGACTTCGCAAACGCCTGCATTCGGTCGAGGATGTAGGCTGCTGCTTCCTGGGGGGGAATCTTCCGTTCAACCGCCACGGCCTTGACCGCGACGGCGTGGGCCTTCTCGGCTGTGCGCCTTCCGGTTTTGACGTGTACCGATTCCCAGAATTGCTCGAATGCGCGCTCTGTCCCCTGGGGGACTATAGGGGGTTTTATATCTTCTCTTCTCTTCTCTTCTCTAGGTAACGCTCGTGGCGTTACCTTGTCGTTACCTTTCCGTTGCTTGCATTCGCGCACTCTTTTCGCCGTAAGTGCCCTATTTTTGGCCGTTTGCCCGTTGTGTCGGTTGAAGTTCGGGAATGCAAACCCGCCATTTTCACCGCGCGACAGCCACCCGACGACCGGCGAAAGTAGCGCATCGGCGAAACCCGTAACGCCGGAGTGACGATCGATTGCGCTTTTGGTAACGCTCGCAGCGTTACCATCCACAGTCTGTTGATCCGCCCAAATCCAGAGGCGAATTAGACCCCCAAGGACCTCGTTGACTGACGCGCCAAGAAGCTCGGCAAGCGCGTCAATCTCCGGCTTGTCCGGGGTAACGACCTCGATCTTGATCCAGTCACCTGCCATCTTGTGTCTCCAATCCATACCTCAGTTCCGCCACCACGTACCCCACCCCATCCTCCACCTCACACCGCCGATACCCCAGCGGGAACGGCACCCTCGGATTCTTCTGGAAGTCGGCCAGCGACGTGACGCACGGCACGTAGGCCACGGGCGGCCCCTCGCGGTAGCCGTCAGGTCGTTTCATTGCGTGCCTCCATCGTCAGTATCCGTTGCCCAATCCACCTTGCCACCGGCACGCACACCGCGTTGCCTAGCATTCGGTAGCGTGCGGAATCGCTCATGGGCTTGCCATCCGCCGCGATGGACGTCCAGCCATCAGGGAAGCCCTGGAGGCGTTCGCATTCGGTCGGCGTAAGGCGACGGACAGCCAAGACGTACGGCGTAAACGGCACGCCGCCTCCTACGCTCCCGTTGCCTTTCCGAAGCGTACCCATCGGCCCAACATTGGAACCGTGGCATTGGTACGCAACGGCCGGCTCCTTGCTGGTGCCGATAGTCGGGCATAACTTGTCTGGGTTCATGCTTTGCGTAACGCTGGCTTTCGGCTGAAACGCCACCGGCTCTATCGGTGTTCCTCTGCACGTACCGTCTTCGCTCGCATCGTGGCCTTCGGAGCAGAGGGTGTGGGTAATAAACGTCTCGCTCCCGAAGTCTTGGCGTCCACTTCCAGTCTTGCACGCATTCAGTGCGGCCGATACGTCAATCGGACCGCGTGTGTTGTTGCCGCCGTAGGCTACGTACGTTTCGCGGCTTTCATCGTGCTTGTCGTTTCCGCCGGCGTTCAGTGGTCTGGCAATTAAGTTCACGTCGTCCTCGCGTCTTCGTCCTGCGTATCCGCCTCGGCCACTTGAGTTAGCGCCGCGTGTAAGGCTGCCGGCAACTCTCGCCCCAGCTTCCCGGCTCGGCGGAGAATCCCACGGCAGGCTTTCGGACTCAAAAAGAACTTGGGCGGCACGTCGCCAGTCTCCAAGACATCCGACAATGAACACACGGCGGCGTCTTTGGGCCACTCCGAACCATTGAGCGTCCAAAATTCTCCATGCACAACCATACCCCAGTTCCGCCAGCGTCCCGAGTACTGTTGAGAGGTCGCTTGTCTCTTCCAACACCAGTTCCCGTCCTTGTCCTGCTTGCTCACCCAGCGAGTCTGGCGTATCACCTGACCAGGAAGAGAGCAATCCAGGGACGTTTTCGACAAGAACCCATCGGGGATGCCGCTCGGCAACAATCCGCATGAACTCGTGGAAGAGCCCGCTCCGCTTTCCAGCCAATCCAGCACGCTTTCCAGCCACCGAGAGGTCCTGACAGGGGAATCCTCCGCAGATAAGGTCGGGTCGAATAGGGTCAGTTGCAAGCGTGAACTCCTTTACGTCGGGGTAAGCGGGCACGTCGGGCCAGTGGCGACGTCGCACCGCATTTGCGTTGGCGTCAATCTCCACCTGCCATACGGTTTTGAATCCGCCAGTCCATTCGAGGCCAAGTTCGAGGCCGCCGATGCCGGAGAACAGGGAGCCAACGGTAAGCGGCGGCCCCTCGCGGTAGCCTGGTGGGGTGGTCATCGGTTGGCCTCGAACATGCCGAGAAATGATTTCTTGTATCGCTCGCGCTGCCGAAACTCTATTTCGTGCCGCACGATTACCTCGGTGCGAATCGCGGCAAGCTGGCGTTGTAGCCTCTCCACCTCATCCGCCAACGCATCCGCTGCATCCCCGAGCGTCGCATACCCTGTTGGCACCGTGCCACGCGACCTGACAATTCGTAGGGCGTCTGTTGTATTCATCCCTCACTCCTTTCCGCCGCTTCCATGGCCTCTCGCGTGCTGTAGCACAGTGCCACATTGTGGCCCACGTACCCGCACGAAGGATCACCATCGGCAATCGCGTCAAACCTTGCAGCCCCCGAGGCGAATCCATTACTCGCTTGTACTTCCGCACACCCGTGATACGTGATGCGCCGGTACACCACGGTTGGCGGCCACGGAACGATGCGGACACCATCGGCGGTGACGGGCAGGGCGTTTTTGATGGCAGCGAGCCTCTCCACCTCATCCGCCAGCGTCCGGCACGCGGCCTTGGCCTGACTCAGTATCACGGCATGGTCGCCCTCGTGAACGTCCGAGCGTGCGAATGCGATGGCGTGGGGCAGGTCGTTTGTGGTCATGGGCCTTGCCTTTCTGCCGCTTGTGCGGCCTCTATTTCAGCGACGATAGCCCGCAGGTCAGCTACGTCGTCTTCCAGTTCTCCGCCGTAGCCCTCTCGTATCAGGGAAAGCAGTACGGCATTGATCGCTGGCCGCACAACCTGCATTTGGTCAACGTACGCCTGCATCCCAGCGATATTGGCGGTGGCGTTATTGGTAGGCATTCTGACTACACTGATGGCGTCGTGAATTGCCGCCACTGCCTTACGCTCTCGTTTGTTCATCACTCCCCCCTTTCCGCTGCCGAAGCAGCCTGCCGAATAAAGAATCGCAACAGCGTTTCGTCGCACTCGCCGGGGGTGCCTCCCTGTTCATTTCCACGCACCCCACACACCACGTACCATCCACCGTATCCACCGCGCACCGCTCGCACACAGGCGCCCCGCACACCTGACAATGCGTGTAGGCGTCATGGGTGCCGCAGGAGCATTCGGCAGGTTGTTCGATCTCGCGTGCAATCTCGTTCTGTGCGTCAGTCATGGGTTGCCTCCCGGCCATTGCTGCACGGTCGAAACTCCACCACCCACACCCACGGGTTCACGTCCCAGCCGTAGCCCCTGGATTCGTTGATGGTGTCCCACAGGCGAGCAAACGACGTGCGGTTTGTGAGGGCGGTCGGGCCGATCATCGTCATTCCTTCCGCTATCGCATCCTCCTCGCTGATCTCCTGTACCCGCTCCACACGTACGCCGGTTATCTCCAGCGTGATACGTGATGCCCAACGTGGCATGTGGGTGGAGGGCCGCCACTGCCAGCCACGGTCATCGTAGTGTGAGGGGTGATCGTCCGCAGCGTACATAGGCGTCCAGTAGCCACCGCCATTGCCAGGCGGTATGTCGTGCGACCCGTGCCAGTCGTCTGCGTAGCCAGTTTCGGGGTCAATGCACAAATGTACGGCCGCCCAGGTTTCTCTCACCCACAGCGTCATGCCGGGCTGGCCGTGTGGACAATAATAGTCTCGCCCAAGAAAAACGAAATGACCGAGCGGCGTTTCGCAATTTGGTGATTTCGGCGGATTTTGACCTTGCCATAGCCCTCCTGGATTAGATGGTTGTGGCTTCACCACTCGCCGCGTCATCGTCTTGCGTCCGTCCAGAATGGCACGCACCATCTCGCCGGTGAATAGGATTGGATGCTCAGCCATCGCTCTCGCCCTCCTTCGGCTTGCACTGCCCATGTATAGCCCCGAACGCACCAACAGCCGCACACCATACGCCAATATCGATCGGCAGCGCAAACCGTTGTTTTTGTCCGCATCGCAAACACTCGACAGCGTAGGCATCTTGGCCGTGTGTGCCGTCGTGCCCAATAACCCAAGGATGGTCAGCCATTGCTCTTGCCCTCCCGGTCGCGTGCGATCGCAAGTGGACTACCGACCAACCCCTTCCGCCGTAAGTAGTCCATCGCCTGCGTTTTCAGCTTCACATTGCATCCAGGTTGGCGGACTAATCTGCGGACAAACATGACCAACTCGTCCACCTCAGCAGCGTTCGCAATAGCTACAGTTTTCAGCGGCTCCATGCCGCTCTTGCCTTCACTGTTCGAAGTTACGGTCAAGCCGAACATAAACCCATCCTTGCTCATCGCTCCCGCTAATACCTGCTTCATGTCATCAACCACGCGTTGGAGCCGTTCAACTTGCAAGCGCAACCTATGCTGTTCGCTCTCGTCGTCTGGCGCGACAGGTTCCGCGTCAAAGGCGGGAAAGAATACGCTATTATCAGGCACCGGCTTCCAATCGTGACTTCCGCTCGTACTCATAGCTTATTCTCCTTCGGTTTGACTTTCGGCCAATTCGCCGGGTAGCTCGCCTCATACAAGGCTCGAAACCACCTACCGGCAGCCTTAATTTTGTCAACATCGGCCTGCTTGCGTGCTGCAATCTGGGCTTCCAGCCGTCGCACTTCAGCCCTCGCCCTCATTCACCACCGGCCCCGGCTCGGGGTTGGTAGGCCACAATGCTCGCTGTGCGATTACCTTGGCGGCACAGCTTTTCCCCTCGTACACGGCAACAATTGCGGATAGTGCTTCCCGCAGCCGCTCGATCTCAGCCTGCTGCTCGCGTATCACGTTGGCAGCCCACTGTCCGATCGGATTGTCGAGGTTGTCCAGGTTTTCTATGTGGTACTTAATCATCCCTTACCCCTTTCCGCCGCCTTCGAGGCTTGCAATCACTTAGGTATTCGCCACCAGTGGCAGCCACTGCGACCAGCCCCCAATCCGTGGGCTGTGAGCCAACTGCACACCGTCCGCCCATCAGGCATCGTGTCAGTTGTTTCTTTCACTGTTGCTTGAAAACTGGCTGTATTGAACAACTCGCCTAACTCACCAGGGCCGGCATACCGCCGTTTAGCCGCACGGCACCAAGACCACATCAGTAGTCGCCATAGTAATTTATTCATCACTTAGTCCTTTCCGCCGCGTTCACGTCCTGTTTCTCGTTCCACGGGTTGATACCAGGGTCGGCGATAGCCCCGTTATTGCGGATATCCGCCCATGACCACGCCTCAGCACCATCCACATGCAAATGGAACGTAATTTCTCCGGGAGGTAGCTCCGGGTGGTTCGTTGCTCGCAGAAGCTTCTGCACACCATCCGAGATCCACCGTTTTTGTCTTACGCTAAACATCATCACTCCTTTCCGCCGCCTGTGCGGCAAACAAGTCATCAACCTCTTTGAACACAGGAAATACGTCGTACTGCACCATGCCGGGCCTGCAATACATGCGTACCTCTGCTCGAAAGCGATCAAGCAAGTTAGTCAGCCGCTTCACCTCCGCCCGCAACAACGGCACGCACGAACAATGCTTGTCGTAGGCATCGCATCGCTCGTCCATCGCGGCTTTCGTGGCGTTGTCGATGTCGGCGAGTTGTGCGCGTAGGCAATCAATCTCCTGGTTGGCTTCCACGTGATTCTGCTTCCAGTATTCCGCCCGTTTCCAAGGGTCGCTCGCTTTCATCCGATTGCACTCTGCCTCCGCCTTCTCGGCACGATCCCGCCACTCACACTGATATTCGTCCGTGAACGCCATCGAATCGCACTGCTCGGCCAAATCGGCAAGTTGGTCCTTGATCTGCAAAACATCACCTGCATCTGCAACTGCCTCCAGGTACTCCGCATTGCACTTGCCGGGTGCATCGTGGTAAGCGTAGAGGCGCTGGAGAACCTCGGTCAGCGTGGCAATCTTCTCGCCTCGTTCCCTGCCAATCCGCAGGTACGTTTCCGCGTCGGCTTTGGCACGGGCCAGCTCAGCCCTCAGCCGCTCCACCTCCGCCCGCTGCTGGGCCTTATATGCCGTGCAACATTCGTCCCGGTCAGCGTCGGCGAGTGCCTTAGTCAGCCGCTTCACCTCCGCCCTCAGCAACGGCACGCACGAACAATGCTTCTCGTCGGCATCGCACCGCTCGTCCAGTGCCGCTTTCGTGGCGTTCTCGATATCGGCGAGTTGTTCGCGTAACTGCTCAATCAGGCGAGCCTGACACGCTATCTGGTCGCGGTCGGTAGCTTGGTCTTCGCGTAGGCGGTCTCGCTCAGTCTCAGTCTCCGTAAGTAGCTTGATGGCGTCGTTGTGAGTAGTCTTGGCTCTCGCCAGTTCTCCCCGGTAGAAGGCGATGTCTTCTCGGAGCTTGTCACACTCATCCTCCGCGAGGTGACAGCGTTGTCGCAAGACATCATTATCGCACCGCTCGTCCATTGCGGCTTTGGTGGAGTCGGCCAGTTGTTCGCGTAGCTTGTCAATGTCCGCGCTCTTTTCGTCTAGCATCGCCCTCCAGTACCGCAGCAACGCCGCTGCCTCATCCATGACGCCACGATAGATACTGCCGTCCGAGCCAAGGTCACGCAGGCACGCCCGTAATTCCGCGCCACATTCCGCCCATTGGGCATTCGCCGCTTGCAGGCTGTTAACCTTCGCTTCCGCTTTCTCCGCATGCTCCCGCAGATTGCTGCGCTCTTCCGCCAGCCGATCAATGTCGAGCGCTTGTCCGTGCAGCGTGTCATTCACTCGCCTGTTGTCCTCTCGCAGCCGCTCCACCTCCTGCCTCTCACCCGCCAACGCAGATTCGGCAAGCTCGGCAGCGTGTGTGGCGTCGGAGAGTTGCTCGGTAAGTCGCTCGACTTCCACACGCTTCGCATCGAAAAAAGTCATTAGCCGCCGATAGTCATTTGCTACGCCGTCCCTATCGGCTTGAATCCGCTTGCACTCGGCCTCCGCCTCCACCGCACGTTCCCGCCACTTGTTACGTTGTCGCATGAACCGTACGGCGGCATCCATCGCACGCCGTAACCGTTCTTCCGGCGTGCCAAGGATCGGTGTCATGTCTACCATCTCCAGAGCTTGCCGCTCTGTCTCGGATAGCTCGGGCAAGTCGGCAGGCTTGGCCCGCCTCGCACGTTTCTCCGCCGCACACCGAAGCCGAGACAATCGTTGAAGCTGCCGACGGTACTGGGATGCGGTACCGTACGGCACCAACTCGCTTGCAACGGCATCGCTGCTCGTGAATGTTGAGCCACGCATGACATCGTTGTGCTCGGCCAGTTCGGGTGGCTCCGGCTTGTCGAACGCGGCAAGCACGGCATTGCAGTACAGTGCCATGTCTGAGCCCGGCACAGAACCCATCGGGCCGCCCGCCAGCTTGTGCCACGCATAGTGCATGGCTACCCAGCGAGCTACCATTTCGCAATCGGCAAGGCACTCATACGGCCGCCACGGCACCCACCATCCTATCGGACGATCTCCGTTCCGCACCCACACGTCCTCTCCAGCCGTCGTGTGGTCAATCTCGACTCGCCAGGCGAGTCGTAGGGTGTTTTCGTGGATGGTCATGGGGTTAGGTTCTCCCGTATCTGGTTCACTGTCACAATCACGTGTCCTGGCGTCGCCTGTTTTCCCCGCGTAATTGTGAGTTGGTCAATCTGCGAATCATCCTCGTACACGCCTGCATGACAGAGAGCATCAAGCAGTCCCTTTAGCAGGTTATCGAGGTCGCGTTTACGTTTGTCGGGTGCGACCACCGACACCGCCACGGTCAGTCGTCCTTCAACGCGCGGCACGCGATACACCTTGCATATCGAACGCACATCGCGGCGATACGCCGCACCCTCCTGACTGATATGCACACGGATGGCACGTCCAATACGGACGTGTCGCCAATAATGATTGACAGACGGCGGCCATGGCAGCTTGATGGTCATTCTTCCGCCCCATCGATGAGCGGGTTTTCTTCGTCGCGCGTGCGAATGAGCTTGCGCAGATCGTAGATGGCCTGCTCGTATTCTTCCTTTGCGTCCTTGAGTTCGCCTTTCTTCGCCTCGACAATTGCCTCCTGAGATTGCACGTAACGCTCCTGCTCTTCGATGCTGGTAAGCAGGTCTTCAGCTTCGGTGTTCTTTGCCACGGCTGGTCCTCGGGTTGCGTCCACCGCCCGGAGTTACCCGGGCGATGGACTTAGGGGATTGTCAGAACGGAATATCGTCCGGCTTCTCGGCCAGCTCGGCGTTAAGCTGGTCGGGGTCGGCCGCAACCTTGGCAACCGGTTCCGGCTGCGAGTACGGCGTATTAGCCGGCTGTTTCGATGGCTTCGGCTTGGCGGGTGCTCCTTTCGGTGCCGCCGCGTTCCGTGCGACGTTGCCGCCCAACGCTCGCAATTGAGCCCCGTACTTCTGCTGGTACGCCTTGGCCTTCTCGGCCGACACGTTGCCGCCGCTCGGCACTTCGTCGTAGCCGTTCACGAACGCGATACGATACCGCGTTTCGTTCTTGAAGGTGTCGGCCTTGACGACCACCTGTACCGGGTTCGGCGTCCAGGTGCCGTCAACGATGCTTTCAAAGCTCTTGTTCCAGCCGGCGTGCTTTACAAGCGATTCTATGGCCCGTTCGTTGAGCATGCCGTCCTTCTTGATGACGTACAGCCCACCGGAAACGGAAAGCCCGTGCTCCCGCCAGTCGAACCACTCACCACCGTCGAACACCGCGTCGATGGCCACTGTGATGTTAATGGCCGTAGCCCCGCTTTCGGCCTCGAACAGGCTGAACGTTGTAATAGAACCCCGGAAGGTTCCCTCCTGTTGAACTTCTGGCATGACGCCACTCCTATGCTTTGTTGAATAGTTGCTGCCACAGCGAGGCGTCGCCACGCT
>Ga0172381_10007818_pt1 | contig 10530 bp, 7 predicted proteins | sample Leawel6488metaG_FD_119754 | JGI IMG/M metagenome (GOLD analysis project Ga0172381, IMG submission 119754) | Leachate microbial communities from a municipal landfill in Southern Ontario, Canada - Leachate well 64-88 metaG | ecosystem: Engineered > Solid waste > Landfill > Unclassified | place... | reverse complement strand
TTGAACTGGAAGTGGTTGAACTGGAAGTGGTTGAACTGGAAGTGGTTGAACTGGAAGTGGTTGTGATGTTTTTCGCGTAATCGAAATTTGGGGACGTGAGATTTGTGGAACTACAATAGATCCCGAGACTTTTTGGAAAATGAAATATCGATTCATGAAACTGTATTTTTTCTCGTCTGGTGACATTTTTTCAATGATTTGGCGGCGTTCAGGTGATGTTGTTTTGATCACTTTTTCGAATAAGGTCTCGAAGGATGCGATTTCGATTTTTTTTAAACCATATGTTTCCGCTATTTCGGTTAAATAACGGAAATTGACTAAGAATTCATCGTTGGTTCCAATACTCAGGTTAAACGCGGCAATCCGTTGTCCGTAATTGCTCATGGTGGCCTCTTGATATTTGGGTATTAATTCCCAAATTTTCTGTTGATCAATCTTACCACCATGCGGTTGCCCATCTTTCAATAATTGAAACACATTGTCACCATCTAATGTGGTTCCAATCCAATATCCACCGTTTTTTAGATTACGGCTGACATTGGAGAGCAAGCCGCGGATCGCGGCCTCTGATTCCATGAAATAATGCAACGCAAACTGACAACTGACCAAGTCAAACGAATCCTGGCCTCGGTGACCCAGGATCTCTTGCAGACGAGTTTGGTTGGCATTATCTCGGCCAGCTTCTCCGGTATTGAGTGGTAAGACCGAGTTCCCCCAAACGAAATCGGTTTTCGATGGATATGGATGCTGATATTTGGCTGCGATGACATCATAACGGGCTTTGCTATTGACAATATTTTGTTGATCGATATCAATCCCCAAGACGTATGCTATTTGTGATTTTGACCATTTGGGTAGATCCCCCCCTTGTCCACAAGCCACATCCAGTAAATCAGCGTGCCCACGTTTGGGAGCCACGCGATCGAAGAGTTCGTATTTAACCGAATTATGGAAAGTGGTCATGGGTTCGATTAAGGATTTCTTCTCTGTTCCTTCCAGTGAATAGTAGACGGCTCCTGTGATTAGGTCACGAGTAATTGGTTCTCGGATCATTGACCAATTGCTATCGGCTGTATCGAAGGCATTGGGTTTGCTTTTTTGTGTTTTATCAGGACGGAACCGTAAAGGAATCCATTCGAAACCAGCTTCTTGACTGGCATCATAAATGAATTCGATGACCGATTGGGAGTAAATGGCGTTACCATCGCGTGCATAAGGGACATCATCATCCCAAATTTTCAACTTAATAATGTGGAAGTTGGGTCCCTCTGGATGTTGTCGTGGGACGAAATTGACCAGTCGTTGAGTTTTCCGTTCAGAGACTTTTAATTGAGCCTGAACGTATCGTTGACCTTTGGTTACGAGATTGGGATGTTTATCTATGATTTCCACCAAGAAATCAATGGAGAGTTGGTCCAGGTCTTTCCATTTGAGAATTGTGGTCCATCTGATCGGTTTGGTCAATGATGCTTTCGGGTAAGTGTCCCCGATTTTGGTAAAAATTAGACCATCACGATTGTATTCGTAAGTGGCTTGGATCACTTGTTTGGCCAGTTGGAAAATGGTCATAGTCGAGGATGTGGGCGTTTGGTACACATAGGTTTTGGCACGAACTTGCAGATCGCTGTGACGAATGATCGGTTGCGGGAGCCAACGATTGAGCATGAACGCGATTTCTTGCAAACGGGTCGGCTGTGCCGGCATTGGTTGTTCCTCAGAACAGGGTATGGGTTTAAGCTCTGATTGTGATGAATCCAATAGTGGAAGTTGGCGACAGTCATTCGAGTGTGCAAATAAACAGTCAAAAATCAGGTAGCAATGTCCCCCAGAAAATGTGGTGACCAGTTCCCCGTCCAACAAGGTTCCGGATAAGAGTTCATCATTGATCATGAGTCCGGTATGTTTGATTTCCATTCGGTTGTTAATCAGATAAATGTTCCCTTTTCGACGATTGGAGATGAACATTAAACACCGTTCCCCATCGGCTTTGTCCGTGACAGAGTACCCAGTTGTGATGGTTGACAACTTGTCACGAGTCAGTGGCAACACATCCATGCCAATGAAATAACGGTTCAGATGAGTGACCTGGGGATCCTCATGGAAAACCAATTGTGTATATTCTCCTAAGATCTCTTGGCTCTCTGTGAGACGGGTGACCGCGAAACTATTTTGAGCCCAACTGATCCACTGGTAGAGTGAATCAACAATCTGATTATCCAGCGATTCTAATTGGTGTTCGTTGTTGTGCTTGATTTCCACTTCTGCTTCATATTCTTCGGGTTTTCTCAAGACATTGGATGTTCGGAAAGATGTTCCAGAAGCCGATTTGACCACCGTTAGATCGAATTGCAGAGCATTATTTTGAAAGGTGTATCGGTGTTTGTATCGAAAATACTTATTGACGCTGGTTGATGCGATGTGATTCATGATGTTATGATACATTTCTGCTTCCGTCGGAATTTCTTCGGACAATTGAAATCTCAATCCATAATCTTGGAAATCGACCGTCTGATCGTGTTCCATGTCCCGTCCCTTGACTTTAGTCACATATAACAGGTTTGTTGGATCGATATGAGCGACCGATTCATCATGACAGTAGCGCTTGATTGTCTCCAAATCTTTGAGCGTTACACGGACATTGGGAATCTCCGACATTTGAATGTCAAGGGTAGTGGTTTCCGTTTTTTGGTACAGATGTGTCTGAGCCCGCAGGTGTTCCACCAAATTTTGGAATTGGATGAGTGATTGAGTGGCATGGAACCCCTTTTTCTCTCCCTGAAATGTTCCCAATCGGAATTCCACTTCGGTCTGCGGAGTGATCTGGGAGAGGAGTGGTTGGATGGCTGAATTCAGAGTGTCTCCGAACATCGCCTCTAACGATGTTGCCTCTAACGATGTCATCCCTAATGATGCCATAGATATATTATAAATGTGAGATTAATTAATGAGAAATAATCATGCAATCAATTTTCTGCTCTCAAGTTCAAAAATGGTTGACCTGGGTCTGATTGCGTTTTTGTGAAATCAAATGTGGAATTAAATCCTGATCATAGTATGTGAGGACACGATGTTGATCGTAAACAATTGGATGATAGACTGATTGAGCATCTCTCGAGAGTAAGATGTGTGGTTTACAAGTGTCGTACTGTGGATCATGATAAATGATTTCCATATGGGCTGGAATGGACCAAATAATCACATTCACATCGAAAATATGTGCCAAGAGGAAGACGATTTGTGAAGATTGATAGAATGGGTCTTTGATTGAATCGATCAATTTATTGGCACTGATTTTACTGTTTTTGAGATCATTTTTGAGCGCGAGATTGGTCTCGATCTGATAAATCAAAAACCGAATCAATTGCTCCACTAATTCCATTTGCCGATTAAATGCAAATAACTCATGGTACTTAGGACATAATAGATAGAGAAAACTAGTATACAAATTATATCGAGATCCATTATGAATGAGTGACACAGCCGAGATTTGTTTGTCTGAGAGTTGAAAAGAGTTTTTCCAATGGGTGAGAGGTTCTTGTGCGGTTTGTTGGATTGTGGTTTTTAGAGGATCGCAAATACTCTGAGATACGGGTTTAGCAACGGATTGGGCGACATTTGGAGCAATGTGAATTGGTTTACCTATGAAGGGCGTTTGGTTGGGCGAGATCAAGGAGATGAAATTAAAGAAATTCTCCATAAATATAGAATGTGCAATTCTGTCAAGCTCGGACGAGCCAATCAATTTTTAAACTGATCAATTTGTGATTATAGCAATTACAAATCGAGGCCGATTTAAAAATGAATTTAAGGAAAAAATTATATTGTGTTATTATATAACAACACAATGAGCCTGCTCGAGAAAGCCAGAGAAAGCGCCGCCCGTGCACGTGCACGTGCACACCGTAGACTTCAAGCCGCTGGAGGTCAGGAGCAAGAATTTGAACAGGAAGGTGGACGTAAGAGGTTCGAGATTCTGACTAAACACGCAGATGCTGAGGCCCGTAAACGTGCATCTGAGGGAAAGAAAGTGCCAACTGCCAAAGCAGTCAGGGATTCGATCCGTAGTTTCACAGCGGAAGTTAATGGAGTCCCACTGGGCGAGAAGCGTTATTTCCATGGCCACCCAATGGCCGCAGCTCGTAAAGTTGTTTCGATGGTGAACCGTGAGATCAAACCCCACAAGATCAGTGGCTACGAAAAGAAGACCAAAGAGGGAAAGAAGGTCATTGCTGAGAGAACTGCTGACGGAAAAGGAGTCGAGTTCTCTTCCATTGGAGAAGGAAATGCCATTAGGATTAAACTGACTGAAGTCAGCAAGGGAGTTCTCAAGGCCACCACATTTGTGGCAGACGATGGAAAGAGACATCACGACAAGTATGTCTTCGAGTACTTCGGCTGGCGTGTTCCAGTTGACTCGTCCTTCGCACGCGGCAACAGGACCATTCAGGCCAAATACAGGAACAAGGTCATCCCAGCTCGTGGTGCAGCCAGCTTAGCCGAAGCCAAGGCTAAACAGGAAGCACTTGCATCCAAACCCAAGGTTGCAGCCGCTCGTGCTGCTCTCAAGGCTAGGAACGCTGCCAAAAAGAAGTGAACAAACATCACTTCCGTTTAAATCGAGATTTCAAACTTCGTCGTTTTAAAATTTCATCATATAAATTTATATGATGAAATTCCATTTCATATGATGAAAATATCTGTAATGTGTGTCGTTTAAAATTTGATTTCATATTTAAAAATATATGATCACGATAACATTATAACATGGAGGACTGCAAGTATTTGGTGAAAATTGAGACCATGCAACCCAGCGCATTCAAGTCTCTGTTCAATATTCTGAAGGAGAATAATATTCTGGAGGCTAACCTGACCATTAGCGAAACAGGGATTGAAATTCTCGAAATGGACAGCAATCATATTGTGATTGCACACGTTTTACTCAATATGGTCAGCAATTTTGATTCCTTCTATTGTAAAGAGCCCGTGCTCATCGGAGTGGATGTGACCAATCTGACTAAAATTCTCAAAGGAATTGGTTCCAAAGAGATGTTGACTCTTTTCGCTGAAGATCCCACCAAACAGGTAGAATCCTCTGACGGAGACGCAAGCGTTAAATTTGGTCTGTTGATTGAGAATGCCAACAAGGGTCAGTCATCCAAGATTTTCGTTGATACCATTGATGTCAATAAGGCGACACTGGAGGTTCCATACCTTGATTATCCCTACCAGATCCAGATGCCATCGTCTGATTTGCAATCCATTGTGGGTAATCTGAAAAATATGAGTGGCGAAACGGTGAAAATCACTCTCCATAAGGAGGTTTTGAAGTTTTACACCAAGGGGGATAATGGAACACTTGAAACGGTGAGATGTCGCACTAACAAAGAGGATAACAGTATCAAAATCACTTCGGTTGGTTCTGATGGAGGTTCAACCATTATTGAACTGTATGTCAAACTCAACAATTTGATTGAATTCACCAAGTGTACCAGTTTAGCCAACATGGTCACTATGTATTTACAAAATGATGCTCCTGTTTTCCTGGAGTATGATGTGGGTAATCTGGGGTTCATCCGTTTGGGTGCTTCGACGCTCAAAAATAAGCCTGAAAACTGGTAGGGGAAGGGGCAAGCCCCCTTGACCCCACCCACACCCCCACCCCATTTCCGTCATTCCGCTGCAACACAAAATAAAATATCGTATTTTATTTTGTTTTACCAAAGTAATCATTCTTTGTCACGGGTTTATATTCATCCTCGTTAAACTAACAGTGTTTTCCATGCCGGATGATGCGCAATATAATCAGGAGATGCTTGTGAACTCAGATTGATGACCGGGCGCCCCGTGTCAGCGTAACTTTCCAGAGTTTCTTTTTGGACCCATAAATAGCGATAATAATTGTCCAATCGTTTCTTGATGTTAACATCCGTATCATCTGGTCTGTGACGTGTTTTTAACCGTGCCTGTGCCACAGTGTACTGACAATTCAAAATAACCACACTATCAATGGGTGCAATTTCCTGTTCAAATGGAAGGAAATCAGAGGTTTTTAGACCGTCAATGAGATAATAATTAGACGGTATAATGATTCGTTTGAGTTGATTAATAATAAAAACTGTGAGCGCCTCCATGTAAGATTGGAATCCTTTTTCCTTTTCTTTTTCCAACACATAATAATCTGGTGTTTTGTTGGTTTGAGCCACACGATACAGATCACCCGCTGAGACGTGATGATATTGTGGATGAGATCTAACAAGGTATTCGCAGATTGTTCCTTTTCCCGATCCAGGGGATCCCATGATCACGACAATGTGTCGGTTGTTGGGGATGATACTGTACAATTTTTGGTTGATCAAATACTGATAAACAGGTTCACATAGGAAATCATGACACTGATCGTATGACCGTCCTTTTTTCACACAATCACGGATCAGTGTCGAAGAACATTCGTTTTCCTCAAAATATCCATCGGCAATCTGCACGCATCCATGGAGTTCGTCGGGAATTTTGATGATTTGGTCGTATCCGCGACGTGGATAGACGATCAGTTGGCGACCGTGGAGACTGTAAATCCCTTCTCCTTTACGACAGCGTTCTAATGCACTTTCGTATGAATCTTGTCCGATAATCTGAGAAATCTCACAATTCTCGTTTCCAACTAAGTTGGAAATTTCTGTGCAAATTTGTACTCTGCCTTCCCAAGTGTGATGGGTACTATTCGAGCGATAGACATGCACTGTTTTTCCTAGTCCCAATGTCTCGATGGCTAGCGAAATCATGTGACAACGATGATCCAGTGAGACGATGTATGGTTTCAATGGATTATTTTGGTTGGGAACTAGGTAGACATGATCGAAATCTTTGCGGAGCAGATCTTGACACAGATTGAGGTGGTTGGTGTGAACCGGGTTGAATGAACCGAAATAAACTGCAATTTTCATTGTTTTTTGGGTGTTTGTTTTTGAAACGAATTTCTCCGATCATTCAATTTTTCCGAGCATTCCCTTTTGAAAGACACAGTTTGCGCGCTGCTTCACATTGTTGGGGATCCAAATCAATCCCCAAGAAGGTTAATCCACTTTGTAACGCGTAAACGCCAATGGTTCCACGTCCCACAAAAGGATCAATCACATCATAAGGACACCTTGTGGGCGTCTGGGTATGTAACTGTTTGGCCACGTAAGTAATTGCGGCTTGGGCCCCACCGGAAGGGGTTGCATTATCATATAATTTGGTACTAACTGGAAGCACATCAGGAAATGCTGCTCCGGGTTTTCCTCGGACCGAATAACACAGGAAATGGGAATAAGTGGGGCGGTGAAGATCCGTGTGACCGACGTCTCGTTGACAGACAATTTTATGCCAGATCAATCGTAAACCAGATTGGTAGGCCATTTCAGTTAATAGAAAACTTTTATCGATCAGTTGACCCTCGATCCGGCGGTCAGTTTGAATAAAAATGCAATACCCATCTGGTTTAACCCGCTCGAAAATTAACCGAGCAATTTGCCGGAAAAAACGTAGATATTGTTCTAAAGTCGTGGTGGGTCCCAATTCATTCATGTCGGGAATACCAGTGACGACATTATTAAGGGAGTGAGGTTTCTGTTGTTGTAACCAGATCAGACTATCGGCCTGGATGATTTCAAAGACCATGTATATAAGTCATCAAGATAAAATATCGCGTATACATATACAGACATGGAGACGTGGATTTTTCTACGAGATCTCGCTCAGGATTATCCGATGGATCCGGATTATCAACAAGTGCAAAATTACAAAGAGTTATTAGTGGCGCTTAGATATGTGATTCCCAATCCGTCGGAACGAAGCAAATATGCGTATTATTTGGATCAAACACCAGTGGATCCCTATTTAACTAACCGTTTAACGTTCTTGAGTTGGATTCAAAAAGGTAGTAATCAATTAGTTTCAACATTGGATGTGGAACATCGCATTCTCATGGATCGGATTTGGTCCTATTTATGGGCTGTCGGACAAGCCTACCCCAATCAACCTAATTTCCAGGAGGTCTTGTTTTACAAGAACTTTTTCCTAACTTTAGAGAACACCTTGCCCGGAGCGGTCAATCGGCGTGTGTATGTTGGAGTGACTCATCAAGTTCCAGTTGATCGATTCTTGACATCACGGACCAATTTGGTCAAATGGTTACGAATAGTGCACTACCACATGACGGCACAACCACCAGAGGCCGATTCGATTGTGGAACATTTTGGTGTGGGTCATGTGAGACGACATTCAGCGGCCTATGCTTCAGTTGTTCTTTTAGGGTGTGCCGTGTTGTTATATTTGACCCGCTAAGGTTCATCAACATATCCATAACACGTATTTTATTGATATCAATTCCCGATTGATATCAATAAAAATTGAATGATGATTGACGATGAGTGGCAATTATGATAGCAATTTTATCAAAATAATGTCCGACGTACCTGCAATCTCGATGGTCGGTCATGAGTTGGTGTCTCGACTCAATATTCGAAATAGTGTAATTGAATTAGTAGTTCAAACGCTTGTGACAACAATTGTTAATCGTTTGATCGGTGGGTTGAATCACACGACCGCCAATGTGTTGGAAAAATCCGCGTGTCAAGCGACACGATTTTTGGCCAGAATGTATCAACGGATTCGTTCAACAGTGTTCGCAAGTCCTTGTGACCAACTCATGTATACTGCCAGTTATAGCGAGGGATCAACATATTATTATGCCATTGTTCGAGCATTAATCAATGATTATCATGCCACTTTTCAACATCCGATTATTTTTACTGCCACCGGTCCATCGATAAGTATTGAAAATCTACCTACCTTGGCTATGGGGGAACACACTAGTATTATATATCACGATACCAAGATTGTTATTAAAATAGTGGAAATCAAACAACAAGTCTCGGTGCCAAGTTCTTCCACAACCACTCCCAATTCCGGTACCATACAATTTGTGACGACCACTGTTATGAGTCCCACAATGATGTTGTCCACTAGTAAACCGAGAATCTTAGAAGAGTTCACCCGGGAAGCACACCGTGCATATGTGGCTCAAGTCAATGGTGGATCCCAAGTGTATGTATATCGACCTAAATATTGGATGATTACGCGCACTATCGCGCCACGCGATCCCAGTACAGTCATCCTTCAGGGCAACATGATGGACCAAATTTTAGAACAGGTAAATTTCTTTTCTGATAATCGTCAATGGTATATCGCGCATGGAATCCCCTACAAACTAGGACTCATGTTCCATGGTCCTCCAGGGACGGGTAAAACGAGCATGATTAACATTATCGCAACTACCTTACATCGGGATATTTACTACCTTATTCTTGATTCGATTGACAGTGATGATGCGTTCATTACTTGCATCACCGCAGTTCCTGATACCGCTCTATTGGTGATCGAAGATATTGATCGGATGCGTTTCATCCAAGGTGACAAATCTTACCCATCATCCTCTGAGTCCTCTGGTGTAACTATGGCGACTTTTCTCAATGTGATGGATGGATTCCTTTCCAAAGAAGGGCGAATTGTCATTTTAACAGCCAATCATCCAGAGGAGATTAATCCGGTCATCGTGCGGCCAGGTCGGATCGATTATAGTTACCAATTGGGACCATGTGATCGTTCACAGATTTCCCGTCTCTATCAATTAGTGTTTGATCGGTCGTGTCCCGAGGGGCTTCTGGATCGGATTACACCAGAGTGCCACACCCCGGCTGAAATTTTGGGTCATTTGACCCAAAATGTTCATACTCCTGAGCGAGTGTTTGACGAAGAATTTTTGAAAAATAATACATGAAATTTATTTTTCACATGTTGTTTCAACCATTTCCACCACTTGTAAAACAAAGAATTTTCTAATACAATCAAGGAAGACTCCCATCTAATACCAATTAAAGGGATGGGTCCTCATCCGACCGCAATTCTCTCAAATAAGTATGAAACTGTTGAAACAACCCATATTGATGTTCTACCACCAATCTCAGAGGTGAATTGTCACCCAATCGAGACAGCATGAGAGTTTGACATCGTGATAATAGCCCAGTTATGTTTTTTGAGAAGGGTGATTCAGATAAGTTGAGTCTTTTTTGGAACTCCTTTGTATAATACATATCATGATTGTTTCCACACCAGAGTCGTTGACAGACCGGTAGTTCTGGTAAATGTGTCAACTGATTGTTATTACACCAGAGTCGTTGACAGTTGGGAAGATCGGGTAAATGGGTCAATTGATTATTATAACACCAGAGTCGTTGACAGTTGGGTAGATTGGGTAATTGGGTCAATTGATTGTGACCACACCAGAGTTGTTGACAGTTGGGTAGATCGGGTAATTGGGTCAATTGATTGTTATTACACCAGAGTTCTTGACAGTTAGGAAGATCGGGTAATTGGGTCAATTGATTGTTTTCACACCAGAGTAGTTGACAGTTGGGTAGATTGGGTAATTGGGTCAATTGATTGTGACCACACCAGAGTTGTTGACAGTTGGGTAGATTGGGTAAATGGGTC
>Ga0172381_10007817_pt1 | contig 10531 bp, 20 predicted proteins | sample Leawel6488metaG_FD_119754 | JGI IMG/M metagenome (GOLD analysis project Ga0172381, IMG submission 119754) | Leachate microbial communities from a municipal landfill in Southern Ontario, Canada - Leachate well 64-88 metaG | ecosystem: Engineered > Solid waste > Landfill > Unclassified | place... | reverse complement strand
TATGATGCCTAACGGCAAGGTTGCATTGGTTCCGTACTCCTCTGCTAACGTTGGTATCTATGATCCCGTGGCAGGGACGTATACTGACGGCCCAGCCCATGGCTATGGCTATGGGGTTAATGCTTTCATCGGTGGCGTTATGATGCCTAACGGCAAGGTTGCATTGGTTCCGTGCAACTCTGCTAACGTTGGTATCTATGATCCCGTGGCAGCTACGTATACTGACGGCCCAGCCCATGGCAAGGGGGTTAATGCTTTCATCGGTGGCGTTATGATGCCTAACGGCAAGGTTGCATTGGTTCCGTACAACTCTGCTAACGTTGGTATCTATGATCCCGTGGCAGGGACGTATACTGACGGCCCAGCCCATGGCAAGGGGGGTGGTGCTTTTTATGGTGGCGTTATGATGCCTAACGGCAAGGTTGCATTGGTTCCGAACAACTCTGCTAACGTTGGCATCTATGATCCCGTGGCAGCTACGTATACTGACGGCCCAGCCCATGGCAAGGGGGGTGGTGCTTTCGTCGGTGGCGTTATGATGCCTAACGGCAAGGTTGCATTGGTTCCGTACTCCTCTGCTAACGTTGGTATCTATGATCCCGTGTGTGGGCAGTTTCCCATTGGAAATTTGCTTACACCCTTTGTGAACAATTTTTAAGGAACAACCAATGAAAACATTACTAACAATTCTCATCCTCTGCCCACTCTCACTCTACGCGCAGGAACTCACCGCCGACAGCGTTGCGGTTGCGCCGACCCTGCTTTCTCAGATACTTGCGATACTCTACGCAGCTCTGACAACCGCCATTGCAGGCGCTATCGGGCTGCTGATACGGCAGGCGATACCGCTGCTTAACGCTTATCTCAAGGAATTGATGCACTTTCGCGGCGCTTCTGTTGTTGCTGATGCGCTGACGCAGGTTGTCGCAGAACTATCTATTGAGCTGCAAACCGCGCTGGCTGACGGCAAGCTCGATGCCGGCGAACGTGCCGCGCTGATGCTCAAAGCAAGGACTATCGCAGAGGCGAAGTTGAAGAACCTGAGCGGCTTTTATAAAGCTGACTTGCACGGCTGGATTGACGATCAGCTTAACGTAGCCTTGTCGAAAATCCTGGCGCGAATTTCGGTTTAACTCGATTCAAATTCGAGAAGCCGCTGATTGTAAGGCGCTTCGGTGACGTAAGCATGGGAGCTAATAATCATGAATGGGCAATCTGGCTGGACGCCCGGTTCTGAACTCCGGCACTGGCTGGCAGATGGGACTGGCGGCGTTATTGATATACTAGGGCTATGGAAACAACAGCAGCCAATGCCCGCCGAATACTCGGCTGTTGTAGATCGCAAATTCTGGGAGTTATTAAATGCTTGACGTTGCAACGCTGATAATCGCAGGGCTGGGAGAATAAACGATGAAAACACTATTCGCACTGATCGGCAGAGTATTCGCCGCAATCGTCAACAGAATACGCACGCTTTTCGGCTACCCGCCACCACCTGAGCCTGAGCAAATAGGCGAACGCCTTATCACAGCAAAGCTGCCGGCGGCAGGGACTGCGCGGTGCCAGCCATTGCCAACGCTTGCGGCGTAAGTTACGAAGCGGCATGGGCTGCCGTATCACACAAAGATTTACCCGGCCCGCTGGAATCGCCGCTGCTCTCTAATCCGCTTTGGCTGTGCAAGGCTATTGAAAATCTCGGCTTTAAGGCCGACCCGAAAATCAAGCTCGCCGAACTGCTTAACGGCGAACTGCCGCCGGGGAAGATTATCGTATTGTGGCACGCGCCCGGCGCTGTTGGCGGGCTGTTGGGGCAGCACTGGATTAACTACGAAGGCATGAACAGCACGCATGAGTGGTTGTTTCACTGGCAGACAAGCCAGTCGTTGCGAATCAAGACAAAGAACGAGGTTATTGAAGGGGTGACAAATGGAACGCCAAACTGTATTATTGAGGTGAGGTGAAAAACAATGACAGACTTCATTGTCCTTGGAATAATCCTTTACACCATAAATAACCTGCCGGACGGGGTTCTAAATGCCAGACAGCGAAATAATGAAATGGTTATGGTCAAATGCTCCGAACATCGCAATAGCAATCGGAGTTGCGAAAATATACTACCAGGTGAAAAGCTCTTACGCGAAGCTGGAGCAGCAAGTATCTCACAACACAGAGGACATTGGACTGCTTATCGAGATTCACACCGCGACGCACAAGGACGATTTGCCGAAGTTCTACCGAAGGAAAAACGATAATAATGGATAATACCAGGTTCGCGAAAAAGATGTTCGACATTGCAACGATCGTTGCTATAACCAGAAAGGTTAATCCGGTCATTATGGCCTGCCAGGGAATACTGGAGTCTGGCTACGGCAGATCTCTGCTCAGCACGAAGGCCAACAACCTGTTTGGAATTAAGGCGGGTCGGAGCTGGAAGGGACTTGTTTACAACATTAAAACCAGAGAGTTCGATACCGAACGCGGCTGGTATGTTACCATGGCCCCGTTCAGGATGTATAAAGACTGGGAAGAGTGTTTCTGCGACTATGCAGGAATTATCGAGCGGCTAAGCTGGTATCGAGACGCGGCAGAGAACTGCCACGACCCCATAAAATACCTCGACGGGATATTGCCGAACAATCGCGAACCAGGTTGGGCGACAGATCCGAGTTACCGGGAGAAAATATTAAACATCGCTAAGCGTTTCGGCTGGCTCGAAAAGTAATTAAAGGAGTATTGTCATGCAAAAAAGCAACTTGTATCTTGTCACTGTTCTGTTTCTGTTCTCTCTGGTTCTGACTGTATATTCTGGTTCTGGTTCTTACTATTGGGATGACGGCGAAATCGTTCGCGGCACGAAGATAAACGTGGCTCTCGATCAAAAAATGAATCGGTCTGGCGAGACATATTTCCAACTGACCCCTACTGCCAGTTTTGCTACCTCCGCTGCTGAGATCGGCACCGTTTACCAGAACGCCTCTGGCGCGATAAATTACCTCTCGACAGGCACGACCTGGATGACGTTGTTAGCGACGACTACTGGTCTTGAATGGTAAAATCCCACTGAAGTCCCGGCTAAATGCCGGGTATTTTTTTTGTCAAAAATATCCTTGACTTTAATAGATTTTATATTATTGTTAATAACATGAACGGCAACCGGAAGTGGGGCCGATGATCTTTGAAAATAATAAAACCATGAGAGCGCCCTGGGTGGGGCAGTGGCCGGATAGCTTATTCGCAGGTTCGATTCCTGCGGCTCTCACTGAAGGGAGGTTTTATAACCTTATGACAACAAAAGTAATTATTTCGCTAAGTGTCAGCCAGGACGTAGCAAACTGGCTGGCGGAGAAAAAGAAAAACAATTCTGCAAACATATCCAGATTGGTAAATTCGCTCATTGAAGAGCGCATGATTAAAGAAATGGAGGAATCGCTTAATGAAGACTCTTAACGGCTACCCTGTATCTGAACTGACAACAATCCTGGATCAGCCACTACCCCGAACAGCATACAAAAAGATCCCCGCCGGGGCGCTGAATCTCACGGACATCGATGCCGGATGGCAACGCCGAGCATTCAACAAGGTGTTCGGACTCTACGGTATCGGATGGGGTTTCGACTTCAACCGCGAGGACATGGACCTGCGCCATGAGGCAAACAAAAACGATAAGATCCTGCCGTTCGTCAGGGTCTACGGCCACTTCTGGTATGCCTATATTAAAGACGGGCAGGTTTGCCGCGCAGTATTCCCGGTTACTGGCGCGAACAGTTCTCAGTCCGGCAATGAAGCCTACGCACTCAAGGGTGCGATTACTAATGCAATCGGGTTCGGCGCTTCGATGATCGGCTGGCAGGAATCGGTATACCTCGGGGCCAGAAGCCACGACAATACTGAAGGATTTGCCGAGGGCAAAGACTGGACTGACATCACGCCAGAAGATGTAGCAGCCAAGGAGCAGTCCCCTGCGGAACCAGCACCTACTCCGGCACAGATAACGCCGAACAACTGGCACTCAAAAATGGCCGAAGCCGCGAAAGACTCCAGCATGAATCCTGAGCCAACACAGCCGCCGCCAGTCGCTAAGATAGTCGTTTATTACCGTAAGGACTGCAAGCGCATTCTCTCCGGAACTTGCAAGCCGAAAGTCTGCCAGTGTGGATCGACCAAGCTCGAAGATGCCGCCGACACCGATGCAGCCAGACGGGCAGTAAACAAACTGATCGACCAGACTCAGCCGAAGAAACCAGTCGCGCCTGCTACGCCCGCCGAATCCATGGAGCCGCAGCCGACACCTGCAGCGGATACGGACAAGTCTCTTGCCGAGAAACTTGGTTTCGAGTCTATTAAACATGCCGTTTGCGTTCATTGCGGATATGCCGAACCGGTAAACGCGCTGCCGGAATCGTGCCCGAAGTGTGGCGTAGCTAATCCATGGTCAGTCGCTCCGAGCCATAAAGCCATGGTTGATATGGCTGCGAACATCAAGGCTAAGCTAGAGCTGGCGAAAACCGCAGACGATAGCAAGACGGTTCTGGACGAGATCAAAGCTGTTTGCAAGAATGACCGGAGGTCTATTCTATCAGCCCTCTCAGAAGCAGCCGGGAAATCAATCAAAAACTACTCCGAGTGTGACTTGGACACTATGCGAAAATGTCTCGCGCAGCTCAAGTCTGGCGCTTCGAGTGCCGGAGCCAGTAACAAACCTGCACCTGAAGCTGAACCATCAGGCAAGTCGGAGCTTTGCAAGGCAATCTATGGTCTTGCTCGCGGTCTTAACCTTGGCACTCCTGGACAGGTTATTGCCGAGATCGGCAAGGTGGCTGGCAAGCCAATCTCTACAGCAGCTCAGCTCAATGAAGCGGAACTGCTGGATGTATATCGGAATTTCAAGGAGAGAAGCGTATGAGAAAACTGCACGAAATCAGGTCGGATATACTCTTCGCAGTCGAAAACATGATCCTCGAAGCGCTTGGCGAAACACCAATCGACGGGCTGAGCCTTGAGGAACTGGAGATCGAGGCTGAAGAAAAAATAGCTAACTGCTCATGGGTAGTTGCCAGACTCGAAGCAGAAGCTGCCGAGGCCGACATCGTTATTAAAAATGCTCAAGCCTACAAAGCCGCCAGAACCAAGAGCATTGAACGCATCGAGGCCGACATCAAAGTAACTATGGAAGTCATGGGGTTGGACAAGATCGACCGCCCAGACTGCCGCGTGACTCTCGGCTCAGCCAGAGAACGCGCCGAGATTATTGACGAGAATCTTCTGCCGGAAGAGTTCTTGAGAATCAAGAAAGAACCGGCGAAAACTGATATACTTAATGCGCTGAAAGCCGGGAAGGAAATTCCTGGCGCGAAGATAGGCTACGGCGAACGCAGCCTCAGATACCTTAAACTCAAAGGAGAATAGAACCGATGGCAGCTCAATACATGGGCGATGTTTGCACGATCACGGGAAAATACAACGACCAGCAGGGCAACGAAAAGAACCGATACCTTAAAGTCGGCGCCTGGTTCGACAATGAAGGACGCATATCGGTTAAACTTGAGGCGATACCGCTGCCGGACCCTAACGGGAATGTGTGGCTCAGTCTGTTTCTGAGACAGGACGACAACAGCAACCAGCAGCAGCCTGCACCGCAACAGCAGCAACAGCGACAGGCTCCGCCTCCGCAGCAGCAGAATAATAACCAGCGCAGGAGCAGATACTAATGCGATACGCAAGAAAACCGCTGGTAGTAGACGCTATAAAACTGGTGTCGGCAACGACGGTCAACGGCATGACCGGCAAGCCTGGCGACTATCTTCTGACTATGCCGACCGGTGAAATGGGATTCATGGCCGCCTCGATGTTCGAGGCCAATTTCCAGCCTGCCGATATGGTTCCTGCTGACAACCCGGCTCCCGATCTGGCCGAAGAGACTCCCCAGAAAACTCTGATGATATGCCTGGGCTGCGGCGGTGAAGTGCCACCTGAAGAGTTCGAGCGCAAGACCGGCATGTGTGTCAACTGCCTCAAGAAACAAGTCTCTTGCCACAACTGCGGCAGGACGGTGTTTCAGTATGAAATTATTGGAACCATGTGTCGTAAGTGCATGCCGAAGCAACCAAGTATGTAACACTTGACAGGAGCGCCGATACAGATTATCTTTATAGCTGACATCGGTGATTCCTTTCCTTGCAGGCAGCGCTCCACTACCTCGGAGCGCTGCTTTATTTTCAGGGGGGGATAAATGTTTATACTCAGGCCATACCAAGAGCAGGCGGTAAGCAACGTTATTGCCGCCATTAAACGCGGAATCAGACGTATTATCATCAGGGCCGGCACCGGGGCAGGGAAAACGGTTATCGCTTCAAGGATAATCCACGGCAGCCAGGCCAAAGGTAAACGGGTTCTGTTCCTGGCGCATCGAGCCGAACTGATATTCCAGTGCAGCCAGAAGCTACACGACATGGATGTTCACCACGGTATTATCATGGGGCAACACCCGCAGTCAGTAACAGCCAAGGTTCATATCGCCAGCGTCAGCACTCTGGTCAACAGACAATACCCGGACCCGGACATTATCATAATAGATGAGTGCCACCACGCGAGAGCCGGCAGCTATGAGAAAATAATCTCCAGATACCCAAAGGCCCTGTTGATAGGGTTGACCGCTACGCCAGCCAGACTGGACGGTAAGGGACTCGGCACGCTGTTCGATGAGATTGTCGATGTCAGCAGTTACACGGACTTGATCGAGGCCGGGTATCTGGTTCCATTCAGGATCTTCGAGCCAACACAAATAGACTTCAAAGGAGTTGATACTTGTGCAGGAGATTTTAACAAAAAACAAGCCCATGAACGGCTGGCCAAGTCTAAAATCTACGGTGACGCTATTGAGCAGTGGCAGAAACTTGCGAAAGACCGATCAACTATTCTGTTCGCTGCTTGCGTCGCTGACTCAAAGAGGTTCGTTGACTCTTTCCGGGCCATTGGGGTTGTGGCAGATCACGTTGACGGAACAACCAAACCGGAAGCGCGTAAAAAGATCTTCGACGACTTTCGAGCTGGACGCACTCAGGTATTATGTAATGTCGGAGTGGCAACAGAGGGAACTGATCTGCCGATTGCCTCCTGCATCAGTCTGTGTAACCCGACTAAATCCCTAGTGCTGCATCATCAGATGGTCGGGCGTGGCCTGAGAATCAACCCCGGCAAGCAAGACTGCATGGTACTCGACCACGTTGGGAACCATGGCAGGCTTGGCTGGATCGATGATGAAATCCTCTGGACTTTGGACTGCCAGAAGAAAGCAGTAAACAAAACCAAGTCAGAAGCCACTGCCCCGATAAGGACCTGTCCCAAGTGCTACTACTGCATGAAAGGCGGCACGAGCGTATGTGAGCGCTGCGGCCATGAGTTCAAGGTCAAGTCCAGGGAGCTGAAAAAAGTCGATGCCGAGCTGAAGGAGGCTACTCGGTCCGGCGCTCCGAAAACCTATACTACCCACAAGGACGAACTCACGTTCCTGGCCGAGAAGATGCTGACTGCCAAGCGGAAGTCTTACCGACCCGGATGGGCGATGGTTCAGTTCAAGATGGTGTTCGGCAGGTATCCAAGGTTGTCGAACGAAGATGTTAAGATCCGAATTATGGAGTTAGAACTGGAGGGAAGATGATGAGCGACACGCCGAGAACGCAGGCCGCCATAAAAACGTATGGCGATTACATACGCAGCGAGGATGCTGTTTCTATCGAATTTGCAGAGCAGCTTGAGCGAGAGCTTGCCGAGGCGCGGGCCGAGATTGAGCGGCTGAAAGACAAAAATACCACTTCGATTTCTGCTCATATGTGGGCAATTATGCGGCACGCATTTATCGACGGCGCGCATAAGGGCTACACGCACGGCACGGAATATAAGCTGTTGACGCAAATGTTCGCCGAATGGTGTAGCAAAAACTATCCAGATGCAGCAGATAATGAAGTAAAGCGGCTGACTGAGATCGAGCGCAAAGACAAGCTGATCGAGCAGATGCGGGATGCGCTGCTGGCGCTACGGAAATATCCGAACACATACCGAGAAACCGGCCAAGGATGCAGGGTCGTAGATGTAGACATTAACAAGTGCGATGCCGCATTATCGGCGGCAGAAAGGGGCGAGGGATGAATAAATTCACACCGGGGCCATGGCACAGCCAGCTTGATGGCTCGGATTGGGGTATGCCGAGAAACCATGCAATTCTTTCGGATGGCGGCGAACTGATTGCCGAAATTCACAGCATACAGCCATACTGCGCAGGGGAATCTAGACAGAACATCGATAGGGTCATGCGAGACATGGCAAACGCCCGCCTGATAGCAGCAGCGCCCGACATGATGGAGCTGCTTGAGCGCACAATAGCGAGGCTGGAACAGTGGGATAGAGATAACATCTGCAACGACGATGATCTATACACCGATCTGATCAACACTGTGGCCGAGATAAAGGAGAAAGGACGATGAAGTATGGCGCGTGCCTGAAGCCGCTGGAATCCTGTACCTGCGAGGAACCATTATGAAGAAACATCCGAAATACAGTGCCGCATATCGGCGTAAATACTGCGTCGAGTGCCTATACCGCGCACATCTGCCATTGGGTGGGGCTTGCGAAGGCTGCCGTAAAGGCGATGGATTCAAGAAGCGGAGGAAGAGACGGAATGAAACCATTCACCGCTTGGGAGCTGGCAGAGCTGGCCAGACTGTATAAATGCTTATTCGGGGGAAATAATGCCAGTAAAATTAAAAACTGAGGCGGCCATACAGGCCGATGTAATTCTGGAAGTAAACCGGGTCTTCAAAGACTCGGTAACGATCTGGCGCAACAATACCGGAGCGTTCCACGACGGCGAACGGCTTATCAAGTTCGGCATACCCGGTCAAGCCGATATATCTGGACTGATAAAACCACTCGGCTGCCGGCTGGAGATCGAAGTTAAAAGACCAGGCGGCCGCCAGTCTGCGAACCAAGTATTGTTTAACAGAATGATTGTCAGCCATGGCGGGCTGTATCTGCTCTGCGATGGTGACATCGAGGGGCAAGTAATCCAGCCGATTCAAGAACGGCTGGAGCGAGACAGGAGGGTAATCAGATGATTGAAGTAATTATCATCGACAACCATGTCATACAGACGCATCGGACTGCCAGCCGCCAGCCAGACGGCCGGTATATGATAGTCGATCATCCAAGCGGCGACACCTGGTTCATCAAACATGCCGAGCAGCAGGGGAGCAATGCATTAGCCAGAAAAATACTGGTTAAACCGACCGCCGGAGTATCGAGACGCAACGTCTGATATTAAATCTTATGTAAACCTGTGGAGGAAAAATGCAAATTTCCGAAGAATCAGTTATAAAACTGAAAATGAGCTTGGATAAAGTAATGAAACAATTCTGCCAGGAACAAGGCATTGTTCCGGTAGACTCGCCGACAATTACCATCGCGTATGATAACGGCCAGTTCTTGAGATATGATACCGAGTTCCTTGGTTTGGAACTATCAGAGTAATGATAATTTACAGCCGGTCCAGACGGGTATAAAATTACTCCATGGAACCAATAAACATATTGGCGGAACTGGTTATCAACTCCGCGAACGACGTTCTGGCCGGGTTACAAACCTGGGAAGAACACAATCAATATCTGGAACAGGCGGCAGCCGAATACGAACTGCAAGGCGTGAAGCTGCCGTTAAATCTGACTGACGAAAGGAACACTGATGAAAACTTACCGCTCTATCGTAGACCTTCACTTCCACAACCCTCCAGAACCGACTGCCAAGCAGTACCAACGCAGGAACTTCCTGATCATGTGCCGAGCCTACGCACTCGGAATCTATTCGACTGACGCGACGCTGGCCGAACTGCTCGCCATGGCCAACACCGTTACAGACCAGACGCTCGACGACATGGTAGTAAAAATTGTCGAGGCTGAGGGCGTTATGGCCAAGTTCACGATCTGAGGGAGGAACCATGTTAAACACACTATTTGAACCCGCAGACAACATAGAAATCCGCTGTCTGCATAAAGATCAAATCTCCAAGTCCGGGCGCATGGAGCCGCCCCCGCAATCATTCTGGGGCAACGTCGAGCAGCTTCGAGCCAGAGACATCAAACTGCAACGCCTGAACAGCATGGGATATAACATCTACTTCGGCATTAACCCACGCGAAGGAAACAGCCGGTCCGCCGTTGCCTGCTGCCGGGCACTGGTGGTAGACATAGATCACATGGATCTCAATGAGGCGATAAGCTGGCTCGAAGTCGTCGAAGCTGAATGGTGCGTGCCGGCTCCGTCTATAACTGTATCATCTGGCAATGGCGTTCATTTCTACTGGAAGCTATCGGAGCCGCTCGTCGCTGCTGACTGGCATAAATACCAGAAGGCGCTTATCGCCACGTTTAATCTGTCTGGAAAGATCGCCGATCCGGTCATCCATGATGCGCCCAGGATTATGCGCCTGCCAGGCTTCGCAAATCACAAGGGCGGCAATATCGCGACAGTAATCTCTGAGAAC
>Ga0172381_10007816_pt1 | contig 10531 bp, 7 predicted proteins | sample Leawel6488metaG_FD_119754 | JGI IMG/M metagenome (GOLD analysis project Ga0172381, IMG submission 119754) | Leachate microbial communities from a municipal landfill in Southern Ontario, Canada - Leachate well 64-88 metaG | ecosystem: Engineered > Solid waste > Landfill > Unclassified | place... | reverse complement strand
CTGGAGACGTTTAAGTTTCTCGGTTTCTTGCTCGGATACATCGAACTTCGTCCCGTCGGACACGGTCACCGTGTCCTTTATGCCCATGTCAATCCCGCAGGACTTGCCGGTTTTAGGCAAATCAGCGATCTTAGCAGTCAGGCAAAGCTTTATATGGAAGCCATCCGGCTTCCTCAATAGGCAGCTGTCATGCAGCTGATATGATTCAAATTTCTTGAGCTGTTCCAGACCGTGAACTTTCAGATTAGGAAATCCCGGGATCGTCATCATTGATCCGCTCTTTATCGTCATCCCCTGATGCCGGATCGGAAGGCAGCTCACCTCGCGGCGGAATCTCAGCTTCCCTACTTTACCGCCTTTCAGCTTCTTCTTATTAAGGTTTTTGATATCTTCTCTAAGTTTCTTTATCAGGTTCTGATGGATCCCGGTGTTGAGCGTGATCTCACGCTCAACCCGATTGTGTTCACGATCAAAACACATCACCTTGCGGTGCTCATTGTATTTATAACCGAAGATATCACCTGTCGATATGGCGTCGTTTATCGACCACTTGGCTTCAATGAAGGCATGAGAAAGACGACGCAAGACGGATAAGTCCGTCTTGCGTGCGTTTACCTTCAAATCTATCTGCCTTATCGCTTCCATATTATATAATTTATATCCTTGACTATAATATACATTTTTATTATACTGTTATCTATGGCGGAATTCATCTCTCCGGACTAAAGTCCGGGAGTTTTCTTCCGCAAATCTCCGATAAAATACGTTTTCCCAGATCGCCGATATATAAACTATATTGACGGAAGCAAAGGACTAACATGGGAACGTTGAAATCATCTGAATATGGATATGCAAGCAGTGGAAATGCATTTGACACTCACCCGGATTATAGGCATGACATGTTTTCCATATGCCAGGAATTTGCCAAAAACGTAAGTGACATATCCAGCGGAAAGGCGAAGAAATTTCTAGACCGGGCATATACACAGAATTACTGGCATACCGCCGACAGACTTGCCAAAGAGCAAGATAAATTTCTTGAAGATGACATGGTGAATAATACCCCGGGAAGGGGAGCCAAAAATTACCGCCGAATGGAATATGATATCGCTAACGATGCAAGTAACGTCGGAAAATCAGCAGAAGCCGACCGGGATGCCGCGATGGATAAAGGAGTATGGAATACGGATGACCTACTTAAAAATCTTAAGCAGAGCCGATTTTCTATATGTACCACAGCTTCCGCATATGGCGGGAACCCAATAAAGCGGAAAGATTATGACGATCAGATAAAATTATAATCAAACGTTCCATATATGTAAAAAGGCCGCCTAATAAGGCGGCCTTTTATTTGGGAATTATATACTTAACTCCACTTGATAAATATGCTCAAGGTAAAAATATGCGTTCCTAGTACAAAAAGTTAGGTTGAAAAATATAATTTAAGCATATGTATTCCAACAAGATTTCAGCAATTCCTATTGTAATTGTAGTTCCAACCAATGCTTCTTTTGACTTTTGGTTTTTTTCTTTGTTGAATCCATTGGCTTAATCTTGGCAATCACTCTACCCTTTATACCTACCTCTCTGTTCCTGACTATGATTCTAAAATAGGTAGGCTTGCCGTCTATGGTCAAGTCCTTGCCGTCGTCACCTTTTCTGAACTTGACAATTTCAAACTGGTCAGGGTTGAACTTATGTAAAAATGTAATTGGCACTCCTATATATCCAGGATAGTCATAGGGAATGTCCTTGGTCTTGTCCACGTTTATTCCGTCATAGTTGTCGTATTTCTTGTACCCATCCTTATATTCTTTCACCAGGGGAATCTTTGCGTGCCTGCATGAATTGTCCATGTTGGTTAGCCATAGACAACTATTGGTGGCTACAATCCGCTTACCATTTTCAATCCTGGCTTCCTGCCCATACAGGATGTAGTTGTCCGGCACGATGAACCCGGAAATGCCGCGTCCCAGGTTCACGCCCAGCCACGCCCTGTTATTCTGAATAAGCCCGAATATATCCTTGTATGTTATGGCGTTTATGTTGCCGATTACCAAGAACAGCTTGCCCAAGTTCTCCATTTTGACCACATATTCCCGGAACAGTGAGAATGGCGGATTGGTAACCACTATGTCGGCTTCCCTGGCCAGATCCAACGCCTCCCCGCGGCGGAAGTCGCCGTCGCCATTGAACATATGGCAGTCGTCCAAATCCGGAATTTTCTTTCCCATCCCGTCATAGGAATACCAGAACCCGACTCCGCCATCCGCGTTGTCGAACGGGTCGTTGTCAGCGCTGTTGTAGCAACTGCAAATCAATTTTCTTATTCCCAGTTCGTCGAACCTGTCCACAAAGTATTTGTAGAAATTACTAATCCTGGGGTCGTCGCAGTTACATAGCACTACCTTTCCATGGAATGAGTAGTGCTTCAGTTCGCGTTCAATGTCCGCATACTGGGTGTAGAACTCGTCGTTCTTGTTCGCCTTTGCGTTGTCAAGCATGGCGTGGTCGGCGTGCCGTTTGCTCATTTCCTTACCAGTTGTTTGAATAAATCAGATGCTAGCATTCTCAGAGAAGTTTCGGATATTTCCATCATTATCGCCTTAACTCATTGCCTTTAACAAATTTCACGCGTGGAGTTAAGTATATAATTCCCTTTTATTTCTACTTTTCTTTTGTTGATTTAATCATATGCTTGGACTTTGCCTTTGCTTTGGGTTTTGTCTTTCTTACTGTGGATGCTGCTTCTATTAGATCATTAGATCGTTCATTATTCTTCTCAAACGCAGTATCGCAAATTGCAGCACCGCCATATATAACAGAAAGCATGATCTTAAATAGAGTCGGAACATCAACATCGATCTCTGTAGGACCATCGTCTCCAGCAATACCCAATTTCACATGCTCTATTTCATCCATTGTGTGTGCAGAATCAAACATAAGGGCATCTGAAGCATACACCATCGTATCAGTGCATCTCTTAGCCATGTAACGAAGAAAATAACCGATATTGCACCATGTATCAGCATCAAAGTTGCATTGCTCCATGATATCATTAATAGGCATGATCTCCGAAGAAAACACCGTGCCTTCGGCATTCTTGGATCGGAGAATCCTATCGATAATATCCTTGTTCTTATCTAGCGTGATTCTCATCGCATGCTCGTTAAACGTCAATGTATGTTCCATATATTCCTTAAATTGATTCTGGTATTAATATATATTTTTCTATGGAGAAAAATGAATAATTATTCGCAAATCTTATATAAACTATATTCCGGATGGCATGGGCGGATCATATGGATTTCCCTATTTAAGGAAATCAAAGGATCAGGAAAACACATATGTTTGATTTCAGCAAATATTATAAAAACATGTCAGCGAAAACCGATGCCAAGATAGAATTGACTGACGTTCCGATAAAGTCAGACTCGTCTGCTGCTACGGATGACGAAGGAAAAAGTTATGATGCCACACTTAATGAATATGTTACCAAAAACATAGATTACATCGTTACCGGGATAGACATATCTAATATTAATGGTATATATGGGACGTCTTTGTTTGACGGTAGTGATGATGATAAGTCCGATTTGTTACTTCAGAATGCAAAGATCATCGGAGAAAACGGGAGTTCCGACGATGACTATTCATTCCGCCTGTTTTCTTCTTTAGATGATGCCGAATATGAATTGTCCAAATCAGGAGGAGACCGTATATCCCAAGTTTCGGTACAGATTCCATATACAAATGATAATATTACCTATTATGCTTCGGCCATTTTAGGGATAGCTCCAAAATATACGCTTATAAATAATACGTTCCCCGTTGCTGATGACTCCGATGTATATAGTCATATACTAGCCATGTTCGGACTGTTCGGATCAGGATGTGAAACATATAAATGGGCAAAATCAAGCAAATATAAATCGCATAATTGCGTAATGTCTAATTCATCCCTTACTACAAGAATAGATTCAGTAAGTGAATCGGTAAGGCCAAGAAAATATGAAGTGGAGATTTCCACCTATTATGATTTGACTGATCCTGATTCATCAAACGACACTGACATAAGCGTTCCTAATCCAGCATTATCAAAAAAAATGACTTCCTCTTCCGTGGTATCAGCAGATACCGTCGGATTCTGTCAAAAAATGACTAATTATGGCTATATGATGACTTGCGAGGGAGATAACCGCACACCATTTCTTCCATCCATCAGGGATGCATTCGAGGCCTATTATCAGCCCAAAGAAGAACTCGCCGATGAATTTAATGAAGCGTTCGATGATGTATTGGAAAATATCAAATCCCTCTGGTTCATGAAGTCAAAACTTAAATCATCGACACGGTCAAAAATAAAGGCAGTATCGGCATCTGACTGGAAATATGCAACCGAATCCGAATTAAAATTCGAAGATCCCACATCAGATAACCGGCAATGGCTGTTAGACATAGAATCCATATTATGCAATCCTGCTAGCTTTAATTTGAGCGAAGGGGTCAATCTTCCTACCTTGATTTCCCCATTTTATACCGGAGATCAAAGAAACACTAGGCTTACCACGAATCAAAAATATACAGGAATCGGATCTATTCAGAATAGTTTTACCTATTCCATTCCGGCAACATACTTAAATACTGGTTATTCATTTGATACCGCCGGATATTATGATGACAGCAATGTGACAAACACAATATTTTCATATACGGAATATTCGCTTTCCGACTTAATGGAATTGCTCACTAATTTATATGATACCTCCATCGCTCCGTGCATAACATCAAAAAGTAATCAATTATCATATCCCGACATTTATAAACAGCAATTTTTAACCGAATGCTGTGCGATTGCCGTGCATTCCGCTACGTTAAGCGTAAAGGCAAGCGATATAGCAGGCAATACATTTTCCTCTCCAATAGGATATGATAATACCGGATCCTTAAGGGACGCCTACATAGCAAGCAATCCTAACCTGGTAGTGAAGGTAATAACCTGGGCAAAGGGAGCTGCGCTTAAGGATGGACTCTGTGCTAATTCGTCAAATACATCATTGATTCCTTTACTTCAGGAAAACGGATCATCAGAGGGGGCTCATATAAAAGACAAGCTTTCGATAGTAGATGATGTGGATGATATAGTAGATAGATTAAGCACTGCGATAAACATAATGATGCTCACTCTTGGTTCCGGCGCCGCATTGGCCATAAAAGCTAAGTTACATGGATTGGAAGATTCTGTAAGGGAATTCAAATCAGTTACCGATAAAATCAAGTATTTTGAATACTATACCGCAGATTCTGTGTTCAATACAAAAGAAAGAATACTTTCTGATTCTAAATGTTACAAAGTAACTAATGGACTTCCAATAACGGCGACCTATCCGGCCAGATTTCTTATTCCAACTAAGCTATATAAAAAAGTGCGGGTTAAAAAACGCATATTACACTGGACACGCACGATTACAAAAATGAAATGCATCGGAATTAGATGGACGGAGATACGATTCATAAATGTTGGACTATATGATAAATATCCCAAAGATACCACGGTGCCTTCTAATACAACGATGTTTGAATCACCATATAAATATGATACATATATCATTACCGAGAAAGAATTACCATCCACCATATCAACAGGAAACACGATATCATTAAAACTAAATGGAATGAATGATTTGCTTTCATGCGAAGTAGTGGATTCTAATAATTTATCCCTTCTTGATTCCGTTAGTATTCCAGAATCAGGAACTACCGAGTATATTCAGACCGGACTAGATGGCACAAAATCAGGAAACGAGACCACGACTGTATCAATGAGTTATACACTTCCCCATTTTCCATATGATGAAGAAATCCGCGGATATGCCTTCGGATTATATGGCTCACTTGATCAATCCAAATATGCTGTGAAAGACCGGGATGGAAATGTAGAAAATGGTAAAGAAGGATGGAAAATATTCCTTGACAGCAGTTCGGAATTATCGGATATGAGAAAGGGCATCAACATATATCCATCCGTCGCCCATCTCATTCGGTCGCTTAAAGAAAAGTTTGGAAAGAATCGGGTGGCATTGTTAGAAACATCCAGATCCATGGAAGACCAATCGTCAATCTGTTTAGGAGGAAACGAGAGTGCATTCCTGTCATGGCATAATTATGGGCTTGCCGCAAAGATAATGATATATCAGGAAGATCTAAAAACTCCTATAGACGACGGGTCAACTGACATGTTGGAATTGATAGATGTCGCGCAAGAATTCACGGAAAAGTGCTTGTCAGGAGAATATGGGGCGCATCTAAATGTCGTATGGTGCGGAAGGCTTGCCGTGGGGGCAAATCTATTTGACTGGGAATTTCTTCCTATAGGCGTAACACATAAAGATGCTCCGCTATTCAGATCCAGTTATATATCCCAGCGCGATCCCATAATGGATTATTCCTATGTAAATGCGCTTGAATATGCAAAAAATCCCGGTAATTATGAAACGAATGTCCAATGGATATCTAATCAGTCTGACATATATAAGAATGCGTTGTCAATAGGAGATGCAAAATATGTGCCTCCTAAGTCAATACGGAATTTCGCCTTTCCTAAGAATCTTCCGCTTATAAATGTCATAGAATTCTTGCGCATGATACAGCTTAAAATGAATGCCTATGGAACAACTATGCCCAATAAGGGAGACATGTATGAATGGATAAGCAAAAACAGGACATCATATGAACAATTGCTTTTATATTTCGGCATGATTGGGAATCTTCAGTCTTTCCGTGCCCTCATTGCCGGAGAATATATAACTAGATACCGTCCAATAGTTTCCACCTATTATCTTACCGATTCAGTAGAATTCGTGAAAGAATATTTAGGCGACTCATATTCTTCCGTTCAGATACGCGCGGATGACATGGTCGATGCATCATATATTTCATTATCTGATGGCCGTCTGCATATACCTTGCATGGACGGTCGTCCGAATCTTCCTCTTTCTGAAGATAACATGTTTGATCAGAAGAGAGTAACTCTGGATAACTATCAACGCGGAAGATGGATAGATGGTCAATTCATCGTGGCAAGCACGGAAGATGAATATATATCAGATTCTTCCGTCATAGGGGGATATGATGATTTTGAGGCAGTCGGAGGAGACGCATATCTTTTGCACTCATACATAGCTGACCAGATAAAGGAAGAATTCGACAATATAGTTAATATGTTCGAAGGATATAATGGCGACCTTATGTTTGATTCATTTCAAAATGGACCATACGCCGATAAATATGATCAGCTTGAAAACGAGTTCGGCATAATTTCCGCTCAGGATCTTATTGATTTTGATAAGTTAAAGAACATGATAGTCGTAACAGGAATAAACAAGAATACAAATGGAACGGCAATAACGTCTGATGGAACCGAAAAAACCATATATGAAACGGTAGTATCCAATGCCGAAGTCTCTGGAATGCGGCTTGCCTCGTTAAGCTCGGAACATCTTGAAATAGATCCCTTAAAGGAATCATCCATGACTGTAGAAGACGTATACAAGATAATCAATTCCGGAACGGCTCCTACCGCAAACGAAATAATTAATTACAAAAAGCAAATGAACTGACTGTTATGCCATCATGTTATAATGGGCGGACCTGTTATGTTCCTGTCTACGTTCTTCTTTATCAACGGCGCGTAATCTAGCGTTAACTTCTTTCCGGTGTCGTGTATTTGCTAAATGAATGCTTTTGCGTATTTTTCTATTATATTCAAGCTGCTGGGGAGTTACATTTCCATGTTCAACGAACTCCTCCGGTGTCGTAGGAAGCACTTTACCTACCATTATGCGTTCATCAGACATAGTCGTAAGGGCTATCTTTCTTGCAGCAGCATTTGTTCTTGATTCATCAACTTTTTTCTTAACCTTATCAAATATTCCATACATAACGTTAAAATTTTTAGAAAGATATTGAACCAGTTTAGCCCCTGTCATGGGATTCTTGGTTATTATTCCTTCCGGAACAATTCTGCGGGTCATCCACAATTTTTTCTTTACATCGCACGGCATTATTATAAAAAGTCCGTCTGCCGTTATCTTCAGCAATGTGATATGCTCCGGATTTGCCGCCCAACATATACAGCGCTCCTCCAGCTTTCCGTTTGAATCATATTTTAGACTTACCGTTTCTTCACATGTGAATGCTATTCCCCAGTAATACCCTTGCGTATCCTTTGGCCTAATGGATGCCAGTTTCCGCGCATATATATATCCATTTCGTCTTCCGCCGACTTCCTCTGGCTTACTATTTGTTTCAATTTTCATGAATGAATTTAGATTGGGATTTCCATGAAATGTCTGAGTTTCTGCTATCTCCCTGGCCCTAACCTCTGATTTCATCATATCAACATACCATATGTTAGGCGCTTCATCACGATACCCTGAAGTATGATAAAATAAATTCAACGTGCCATTTACAAATGCAATCCAGTTCTTATCGGTAGTGGTCTGAAAATTAAACTTTTTAAACCAGTCCTCATATTGCTTCTGTGCCATGGTTGGCAAAGATTCTACTGTGACAAATCCCTGAAGCTTATCAGGAGAATAATTATATTGAGACGATACATGCTTTATCCAGTAGTCAAGGATTATATCCTTATGATCCTTCCAGTTTATCCCATCGTTGAGATAGTTATATAGACGGATTCCCGCTAGTTTCTTTGATTTCATTTTAATATCCTGCCATGTCATAGTTTATATTGCGAGGCAAGCGCACATATGATATAAACTATAATTGACTTTTACGGAATCAGGCAATGAACAGTAACGGAAATACATTTTTTAACGATACGGACGACATCGATGCTTTGACGAAGAAATGCAATGAACTGTCAAATCTTCCGCCTGCGTCAGAAGAATCAGAGGCCGACGATGATGATAATGATGATTTTGCCGTTATAGCCAGGGCAGGATCATTCGATCCAGATGGAACTCCTCTTTACCGGGCATATGGAATATCAGGAAAGGAAGAAACGTCATCGAAAACTCCGTTATTCAGTGCAGATGGAGATCCCGAAACGGGGTCGGACGGTAAGATGGAAATGTGCGCCATTGGACTTGGAAGTGCTTTCAAGCGGTCTTTGCATAAAATGGAAGGGCTTGGCTATGAGTCTCAATACCAGACAGGCGATATTGTGAAACTAAAAGATGAAAACATGCCCCATATGTTCGTCATAGTATCAAACGACGGACAAGGGTATGAACTCGCAAAACCAACAACCAATAAAAATGAATTCCGTCAATATGGAGACGGATGCTGGCCGAGAATCCATTGCGAAGAAGATGACATAGCAGAAAAACTGATGTATACCATATATTCCATAGAAAAAATTCTTCAGCATAACGATGAATGCGACCGTGAAATGTCCGAAAAATTATGCCCGGACTGCAGGTCTGACACTGATTATGATACTTCCAGACTTGGCATGCATCAGCTGCATGAAGCTACATGCGGGGCATCATGCGATACCGGAATGAATCGAGCCAAAGAAATACGAAAGGATGTAATGAGCGATAAACTTTCGCATCTAAAAAAATATAGCAAAATGGATGATAATGGCCATCTTGTTCCTGATAATGATAAGATTTTCACAAAGATATCTAACCGGTTTGATGAAATATTCGGCACAGGCATAAAAGAAAAGTTCACTTATGATGGAGGAGCAGAAACTGAATGGTCTGACGAACCCATTGGGATAAAGGATGATAATGACTAGCAAGCCGCAGATATATTATGATGCCACCTGCCCTATATGCAGTAATTATATAAGATTGGTAAAAAGGAAAATAAGCGAATCCGACGTGGAATATCTTCCATCCGGAGCAGATGCCAGAGATTTTAAATATATAACCGAATCGGGAACCGTATTTACCGGCGTATCTGCAATAGAAAGAATGTCTAGTGACTTCCCATCCATTCTTGATTGTATGTGGATGCTTCCTCCTTCATTGAAAACGGTCGGACTTAAAGCGGCATATAAAGTTGGATCCGCGGTAAGACGCACTATAGCAAAGGTAAAGCGCGGATGTAATTGCGGGCATTGAAGTGACCCGATAAGATAATCAAAAAAGGCCATCTGATTCAGATGGCCTTTTTAATATTCAATATCAGGTCATGATATGACTATGTCTGTTTCATCAGCATTCGCCTTTTTAGGTATAGTTATGATGCATAGCCCATTTTCAACTTTGGCTGAAGCCGAACTTACATCATATTCACACGGAAATCCGAATGGAATCGAAAAGTTAGGGCGCTTGATGTAATCATAATATACGGTGTAATCAGAGGTATCTGGAGTTGTTGTGCTAATCGTGGATATAGTAAGCACGTTATCCTTTGCCTTTATACTAAGATTGCTTGGCGCGCTTCCCGTTACCGCAATTTCTATGACAAGCGTTCCATCCGAGATCTTCTTTTTCAACGCATATGGAAATGGTGGACGCCCTCCCTTTCTAGGGTCGAATAAATTAAGCATCGT
>Ga0172381_10007815_pt1 | contig 10532 bp, 10 predicted proteins | sample Leawel6488metaG_FD_119754 | JGI IMG/M metagenome (GOLD analysis project Ga0172381, IMG submission 119754) | Leachate microbial communities from a municipal landfill in Southern Ontario, Canada - Leachate well 64-88 metaG | ecosystem: Engineered > Solid waste > Landfill > Unclassified | place... | reverse complement strand
CGGATGCTTCGGCAGGTTGCCCGATGGCCAATATGATGACCGCTGATGATTTAAAGAAACTTAAAGCTGAGCATCCTGGAGCGGTGGCGGTAGGCTATGTGAATACCTCCGCGGCGGTTAAAGCGGAGTTAGATTATTGTTGCACCTCGACTAACGCGGTAGCGATAGTTAACGCGCTTAAGAACGAAAAAGAAATAATTTTTGTTCCGGATAAATATTTGGCGGATTATGTTTCAAAAAAGACCGGGAGAAAATTGATCTATTGGCACGGCTTTTGTCCCACACATGTTAAAATACTACCTGAAGATCTTATTCGTGAGAAGAAATTTCATCCTAAGGCTAAAGTAATGGTTCATCCGGAGTGCCTGGCTTCAGTAGTGGCTTTGGCGGATATGGTGGTTTCTACCAGCCAGATGGCTAAATATGCCAGGGAGGATCCGACTAAAGAATTCATTGTCGGCACGGAGTCCGGATTAATTTACCGGCTTAAACAGGATAATCCGGATAAAGAATTCTATTTAGCCAGCGAACGCGCGGTATGCCCGAATATGAAACGGACTACTCAGGAGAAAGTCCTTTGGGCCCTAGAAGAGCTTAAGGATGAGGTTAAAGTTTCCGAAGAGATCCGGAAGAAAGCGCGTCAAGCGATTGAACGTATGTTGGCGATTGTTTAGGTGAAATCCGTAATTTATATTAAGGCTAGATGATTTGAGCCTGAAGTTTCAAAACCGTAAGCTTAAATCTTGCTACTTACAGCTAATTTTATTAAGTCAATTAAGGAAAAAGGTTCCGGATGAATATTCCGATTATCTTTGAAGATGATTGGTTCCTGATTGTGGATAAACCCTCCGGATTATTGAGTGTCCCTACGCCTAAAAATGAAGCGCGTACTTTAACCAGTATCTTGAACCAAGACGCGCAAGAACGGGGTTTAGAGTGTCATTTGTATCCGTGTCATCGCCTGGATCGGGAAACTTCCGGTTTGTTGATTTACGCTAAAGGCAAGAGTATCGAAAAAAAAATGATTGATGCTTTTAGGGATAGGCTGGTGAGTAAAAAATACATTGCTTTTGTTCACGGTAAATTATCTTCTTCGCAAGGTTCGATCAATTCGACAATTGAAGGTAAAAACGCCCTTACCCGGTACCGTCTTATCCAGGAAAGAAGTAATTATAGTGTCCTGGAGGTTTCTCCGGTTACCGGCCGGACTAACCAGATCCGTATTCATTTTAAGAGTATCCAACATCCCTTGGTGGGGGAGGACCGTTTCGCTTTTCGTAAAGATTTCGCGCTGCGGGCAAAGCGGGTTTGCCTGCATGCCCAGCATTTAGAATTTAAACATCCTCAAACCGGTAAGCTCGTTACGGTTAAGTCTCCTTTGCCCGGGGATATGCAGAAATTTCTCGATGAGCATTAATTTCAGGGGTCTTTGATGGATATCTTGCAGGCTTTGATCTTTGGTATTGTTGAGGGGATTACAGAATTCCTTCCTATTTCTTCCACCGGCCATCTGATGCTGACGGCGAAGCTTCTGCATCTAGGACAATCGGAATTTATTAAAAGTTTCGAGATTGCTATTCAATTGGGGGCGATCCTTGCGGTAGTGGTTATTTACCGGGATAAGCTCGTAAATAACAACAAAATATGGAAGCGGTTATTGGTTGCTTTCCTGCCCGCGGCTTTAATTGGCCTTCTGTTGTATAAAATAATCAAAAGGTGTTTATTGGGCAATAGCCAGGTGGTACTTTGGGCATTGTTTATCGGGGGGTTATTCCTGATTATTTTTGAACTCTTTTACCGGCAGAAAGAAAACGCGGTCGAGGAGATCTCAAATATTTCTTATCCTCAGGCTTTGATTATCGGATTATTTCAATCGCTGGCGATGATCCCGGGGGTTTCCCGTTCCGCATCCTCGATAATTGGTGGATTAGTGGTGGGATTAAAAAGAAAGACGATTGTGGAGTTTTCGTTTCTTCTGGCGATTCCGACGATGCTTGCCGCATGCGCCTTTGACCTTTTTAAAAGCGCCGGTGTATTTAATCCGGAGCAATTTGTTTTTCTCGGGGTGGGTTTTATCGTTTCTTTTTTAGTGGCAATGATTGCCATAAAGTTCCTGCTTGTTTTTATTAAACAACACAGTTTCATTTCTTTCGGTGTTTATCGGATGATGATCGCTTTAGCCTTTTGGTTTATTGTAAAGTAACGTAAATAACGCTTTGTTAAACTAGGGCACCCCGCGCAGACTGGTATTGCTCGGGTGTCCTTTGCGTGGAGGAAGAATATGAGTATTATCGTTTTAGGAACAGTGGCGTTGGATAGCGTAAAAACTCCTTTTGGCAAGCGTAAAGACCTATTGGGTGGTTCAGCGGTGCATTTTTCGATGGCCGCCAGGCTTTTTACCAAGGTTAATCTGGTGGCGATCGTGGGAAGTGATTTTCCTCAAAAACATACTAATTTCTTGAAAGATAAAGGACTCAACCTTAGCTCTTTAATTGTGGATGAAGAAGGAGAGACTTTCAGGTGGGAAGGGCAGTACCAGGGGGACTTAAATTCCGCCTTAACCTTAAATACCAAACTGGGAGTCTTGTCGGCATTTAAACCGATTGTTTCCGAGGAGCAACGTAAAATAAAAAATATATTTTTGGCTAATGTGGATCCGGATATTCAGGAGAATCTTCTAAGAAAAATTCATGCTCCGCGATTAGTGGGTTTAGATAGTATGAATTATTGGATTAATACCAAGCCTAAGGCTTTAATCAAGCTGCTTAGACATATTGATATTTATGTGGCTAATGATCAGGAGGCGCGCGTTTTAAGCGGTGAAAATAATTTAATTAAAGCCGCCAAGCGCCTGTGTTCTTTGGGGACCAAGATGGTTTTGATTAAAAAGGGTGAACACGGAGTGATCTTTTATAGTAAAAAATTTATTTTTTCTCTGCCGGCCTATCCGGTAGAGAAGGTAATTGATCCTACGGGTGCCGGGGATACTTTTGCCGGAGGATTTATGGGCTATCTGGCTCAAAGCGGCAGGATTAACTCTGTAACTATCAAGAAGGCCTTGGCTTACGGGACGGTATCGGCTTCTTTTAACGTGGAAGATTTCGGTCTCTACCGGACCAGCAGGCTTACGCGGGGACAATTAGAGAAACGTCTATCTAAGTTTAAGCGGTGTTTTTACTTTTAATCGGAACGCAAATCCCCCGGCTTTAAAGCCGGCGATGATTGCGGAACGATTATCCGCCGAAGCCTCAGTGGCGGATAACCCAGGAAAGAAACCCCGTGCTTTAGCACGGGGAGATTCATTTTAAATAATCTTTGGATTAAATGGATCAATTTAGGCGATTTCACATCTGGAAAGGAGAACGATTATGTTAGTAGATAAGATTTTTAATGATTACAAAGAAGCGATGAAATCCCGGGATACCTTAAAGAGTTCGGTTTTAAGTTTTCTGCGCGCGGATATGCTTAATCAGGCAACCGCCAAGAAAAAGGACATGCTTGATGATGCCGAAGTTATCGTGGTGATTAAAAAACAAGTTAAACAGCACCAGGATTCAATCGAGCAATTTACTCAGGGCGCCCGGATGGAAGCGGCGGAGAAGGAAAAAAAAGAATTGGAAGTTCTTAAAAGCTATTTGCCTGCGGAATTACCGGTAGAACAGATTAAGGCCTTGATTGAAGAGGCGGTTATCTCTACCGGCGCCGGCAGCATGAAAGATATGGGGCGTTTGATGAAAGAGCTGACGGTTAAGATTGCCGGCCAGGCCGATGGTAAATTGGTTAGTGATTTAGTAAAGCAAAGGTTAAGCAATCCCTCCTGAAAGATAAGTTGTCAGTCTGTTTTTAAAAAATAATGTATTTTAACTTTAACCCGGAGTGATCCGGTAAGCTTTTTAAGGTGTGGGGTTTTATAGTCTAGAATAATCCGCTTATGTTTTCTTCATTAAAAGTTAAATATTTCCGTATATATTGGCTGGGGATGTTCGCCTCTTTAGTCGGCACCTGGATTCAAACTGTTGCCCAGAGTTGGCTGGTATTTCAGCTTACTAACTCCGCTTTTCTTTTGGGGGTGGTGGGGTTCTTAGGTTCAATTCCGGTTTTTGTGCTTTCTTTATTTGGAGGAGTTTTAGCCGACCGGGTTAATAAAAGGAACATCCTGATTTGTACTCAGGCCGCTTTTATGCTCTCGGCATTTTTACTGGCGATTTTAACCCAGTTTAAATTCATTACTCCGGCCCAGATTATGCTGATTGCTTTGTCTAACGGGATAATTATGGCTTTTGACGCGCCGGCCCGGCAATCGATTGTTGTGGAATTGGTAGGTAAAGAATATCTTTTTAATGCCATTGCTTTAAATTCAGTAGCTTTTAATTCTTCGCGGATTATCGGCCCGGCAATTGCCGGTGTGTTGATTTCAATAATCGGAATGAGCGGTTGTTTCTATTTGAACGGGATCAGTTTTTTGGCGGTAATTATTGCCCTGGTTTATATTCCTCTTGGTAAAAACACCGTCCAGAATAATAATTCCGCCTTAAAGGATATTAAAGAAGGAATAGCTTTTATCGGAGGGCAGCCTATCATTTTGGCGTTAGTGAGCGTGGTGGCCGCGATGAGCCTTTTTGGTGTTTCCTATATTATCCTTATGCCGATTTTCGCCGGTCAGGTGCTCGGCGTGGGGGTAAAAGGTTTGGGAGTACTTATGTCTAGCACCGGTTTTGGTGCGTTAATGGGGGCTTTGCTTTTGGCTAAATTAGGCGATTTTAAATTTAAGGGCAGGTTCTTGATTTGGTCGGTATTTTTATTTTCTTTATCCCTGATTGTTTTTTCGTTGTCCAAGAATTATCTTTTGTCTATTTGCGCTTTGATTCTCGTCGGCGCCTGTAACGTTGTTCCGGTTGCCCTGGTAAATACCCTGTTACAAATTAATGTGCCGGATGAGTTCCGTGGAAGGGTAATGAGTTTATTTATGATCACTTTCGCCGGAATTCTTCCTTTCGGCAATTTGTTTTCAGGGGTTCTGGCGCAGTCCTGGGGAGTATCGACCGCCCTGTTTATCTGTGGCCTGATCTGCCTAGTATTATTTACGTTAATTAACTTTTTATTTCCGAGGTTAAAAGAGTTGTAGTGAATATCTACTTGATTTATTCAGTTATTTTGCTAAAATTAATAACAGTAAGCCTGCCAGCCGGCAGACGGGGAGGTGAATAGGTTCCGGCAATTTATAAATAATAAAACGTCATAATCATTATTTTGTTAAATATTAAATCTAGAGAGGAGCTTGGTATGAAGAGGTTATTAAGTTTTGGGGTCGTGGTTATGTTTCTCTTGGTTTTATCCGGTTGTGGTAAAAAACAAGAGGCAGAGGAATTGCAGCCGATTACTATGGAATCTTTAAGCACAGTTGGCAGTCCTACGCAGCCCGGTACCGATATGAAGACTCCGGAAACCAAGACTTTAACTACTACCGCTGTTAGCGCTACTGTTCCATCTAAAGAAGTATTGCCTTTACCGCCTCAGGGTCCTTATAAGCCGACAAATATCGAAATCCAAACAGCCTTGAAAAACGCGGGTTTTTATGCCGGGATAGTTGATGGGAAGATTGGGCCTAAGAGCAAGAAGGCAATCGAGGATTTCCAGAAAGCCAATTCCCTGAAAGTTGACGGTAAAGTCGGACCGAAGACCTGGGAAGCAATGAGTAAATATTCTAACGCTTCTGTTGAGCCCGTTAAACGTTAAACTTAGGTTTTAATTTTTAGTGTAGTTTGATTTAAAGAAAATCCCAGCATTTTATGTTGGGATTTTCTTTTTTCCGGTGCTATAATGTAATGCATATGAAGAAATTTCCGCAGGGTTTTCTTTGGGGAGCGGCAACTTCCGCGCATCAGGTCGAAGGTCAGAATATTCATAATGACTGGTGGAAAGCGGAAGAGGACCATCTTTTGAAAGAGGCCTCGCGCTCAGCCTGCAAACATTATGAGCTTTATGCTCAGGATTTCGCCATTGCTCAGGAACTCAATCATAATTGTCACCGTTTCTCCATTGAATGGAGCCGGATCGAACCCGAGGAGGGGAATTTTCAAGCTTCAGAAATCGAACACTACCGTAAAGTTATTACGGATTTGAAAAACCGGGGGATCCAGCCCGTAGTTACTCTGCACCACTTTACTAATCCTGTTTGGTTTACTCAAAAAGGCGGTTGGACTAAATTCAAGCTTCGGAAATATTTCCTGCGTTTTGTAGATAAGGTCGTTACGGAATTAGCCGGAGAGGTTAAGTTCTGGATTACGATAAATGAACCCGTGGTTTATTCTTCGCATTCTTATTTTTTGGGGGTCTGGCCGCCGAAAGAGCGTTCATTGTTTAAAATGGTTAAGGTGACTCTGAATTTAGCCCAGGCGCATATTCAGTCCTACCGGTTGATCCATAAAATTTACCGCCAGAAATCCCTGGCCTCTCCAATGGTAGGCATGGCGGCTAATTTGCAGGCCTTTGAGATTTGCCAGCCGACATTAAAAAATAAACTTGCTGTTTATCTGAGGGATAAATTATATAATTTTTATTTTATCGATAAAATCTGGCGTCAAAGAACCCTGGATTATATCGGAGTAAATTACTACAGCCGTAACCTGGCTGACGTGCGCGATTGGAGAATAAGCAATTTATTAGCCCAGACCTGTCAATATAATCATCATCCTTTGCCCAAGAATTCTTTAGGCTGGGATATTTATCCGGAAGGGCTGTATAAGCTTTTAATAGCGTTAAAGAAGTATAAAATTCCCGTTATGGTCACGGAAAATGGTATCTGCACTCAGGATGATGATTTGAAATGGAATTATATCCGGCAGCATTTAGAGCAATTACACCGGGCGATCGGCCAGGGAGTTGAAGTTTTAGGCTATATTTATTGGTCACTAATTGATAATTTCGAATGGGCCGAAGGTTTTACTCCGCGTTTTGGCTTGGTTGAAATAGATTACCGGGATCAGAAACGCACGATTAGGCAAAGCGCCAGAAAACTGGCGGAAGTATTTAAAAATAACGAAATTTAATCGGAACGCGGAAATCCCCGGATTTAAGGCCGGGGAATGAACGCGCGACGATTATCCGCCGAAGCTTCAGTGGTGGATAATCCAGAAAAGAAACCCTATGCTTTAGCATGGGGAGATTCATATGGAACTTAAAGATAAAGAATTTATCCTAAAAGGCTTACCGTTCTTTGCGGGTTTAAGCAAGAAGGACCTGGCGACAATCAATGCCCGGAGTCAGATTGTTGAATACCGTAAAGGACAGACGATTTATGAGGAAGGTTCTGGCCCAAGCGCTTTTTATTGTATCCTTTCCGGCCGGGTGCAAATTTACACCAAAGATAAAGAAGACAAGCGTCTGGTTCTGGAGTATTTACACCGCGGAAAATACTTCGGTATAATTTCTTTGCTGACCAATGAAACACACTCAGTGACCAGTGAAGCGATGAATGATTGCGCGATCTTGGTGATCCAGAAAGATGATTTTAATTCTATCCTGCAGGAAATTCCGCATTTGGCTATTGATTTGAGCCGGACCTTAAGCCGCCGGCTCAAGCGTAAAGATGTCCACCAGAAAAAAATCTTTGAGAGCACGGTTATTTCAATCTTCAGTTCTTACGCTCAGGCGGGAAAGACGATTTATGCCTTAAACCTGGCTTTGAGCCTTAACCGCGAAACACATAAATCGGTAATTATTCTGGATATCCTGTCTCAAGATAAGATACATACCTTGCCGCAGAAATTAGGGATTTCGAAACCGCCAATATTTGATCTATCCAGTAGTGATGATATTTATGCTTTGCCGGAGAATTTTATTTTAAAAAGCAGCTTCGGGATAGATCTATTTTGTTTTTATTATCAGGAGGACAATGATTTCTGCCTTAAACGCCTGGTGGAAATATTAAGCATTCTGGTTAATGATTATCATTTTATCGTTCTGGATTTACCCGCGGAGATGGATCGCTCGATTATCAATATGCTTAATCAGAGTGATTTAATTCACATCCTAAGCAGCCCGGATCCTTGTGATTTGAAGCGCACAAATAATTTGGTTAGCCGCCTGAAAACAGATTTTAGTTTCGATCCGACTAAAATAAAGATTATAATTAATGAATATAAATTATCCAAAATCGATCATAGTAGCCAGATGAATATTTTAGAGCAGGATATTTTCGCGACTATACCTAAGATTGAATTCAGCTCCCCGTCACGTTTGATCATTGAATCTCCGGATTGTGAATATTCCAAGGCGGTCAGGCGGATTGCCCGGCAACTTGGGGATTGCCTGGTTGGTCTGGTTTTGGGAGTGGGGGCCGGTTACGGATTTTGTCATGTGGGGGTGTTGAAAGTTATCGAGGAGGAAAATATCCCGATTGATATTATTGTTGGTTCCAGTATCGGTTCCCTGATGGCTAGCCTTTGGGCAATCGGCAAAAGCAGTTCCGAGATTCTGGAGATTGTTCGGGAATTTAAAGAGCCTAAGCATATTTGGGGATTGGTCGATATAACTTTTCCGCGTATGGGTTTCATCAAAGGGAACAGAATGTACCGCCTCTTAAAGAAATATTTCGGAGATAAGACTTTTTATGACGTGAAGCTCCCTTTGAGAATAGTTGCCAGCGATGTTCACAATAAAGAACCGAGAATTTTAGACAAAGGGTTGTTGGTTGATGCTATAATGGCCAGCTGTTCGATGCCTGGAGTATTTATGCCTTTTAAATTTAAGGAAGAGGTGCTTTTTGACGGTGGGGTAACCTATCCTTTACCGACTGAGCCTTTAGTGCAGATGGGGATAAAGAAAATTATCGCGGTTAATGTTACCCCCTCCCGGGATGATATTTTAAAACAGCTGAAAAAATTTAAGGAATCGCCTTCTGGTTCTAACGCCGGTAACCAGAAACCAAAACCCTTGAGTTTATTTCGGCGTTTTAAGAATATTTTTAAGTTAAATATTTTGGAAATTATTTTTAGCAGCGTGGAAGTTCTGCAATCTGAAGTCGCCCGGAAAGAAAGCGAATTGGCGGACGTGGTTTTGCATCCGGACACTACCGGTTTATTTTGGATGGAATTCCACAAGGCTGATGAGTTTGCCAAGCGGGGAGAGGACGAGGCGCGTAAGAATCTGGATAAAATCCGGCAGTTAATTAATGAATGATTCGCACCTGGCGCTAAGTGTACCCGGCCTTAATATGAATTGTGCCGGTATCCGCCTGTGGCGGAGATTTGCGCCAGTATTCGCCTGTGCGAAAATTGCGCGGGTGTTGCCTGCCTGCCGCCTGCCTGTCGGCAGACAGGGTAGGCGGGTCTAGGTAGACAAGGAGAAATGATGAAAAATAATTTATTTATTTTGTTTGTTACAGGGGGTATTTTATCGGTTGTTTTATCGGGGTGTGGAACCGTAAAAGAAATGGGCAAGGGTTTTATCGGTGTGTCTACGCAGGTCTTAGACCAAACACGTCCGGGGGCGATCAAGAAGTCTTTTGCCCTGGATTATAACCGTTGTTATGCGAAAGTTAAGGATGTTTTAAATCAGAAGGACCAGGAGTCATATATTTACGCGCAGGTTCCTGAAGAAAAACTCATCGCCATCTATTTTTCTCCCACCGACACTACGCCGGTAGGGATATTCTTTACCGAAGAGGCCGGTGGCAACACTTTGATTGAGATATCCAGCCCGAGCACATTTGCCAAAGAAGAAATAGCCAAGAGAATTTTTTCCGGTATTGATGAATTAATAAAGCCTAAGATTGAGGAGAAAAAGATCAATGTTAAAGAAAAACTCGGGGATAAAAAGTTTAATTAAAGAATGTCATCGCGTTGCCAAGAGCAAAGGCTGGTGGGATGACAAGCGTAATGACGGAGAGCTAATCGCGCTTATGCATTCGGAATTATCCGAAGCCTTGGAAGCGATGCGCAATCATGGCGGTCAGGATGCTTTGGCCGAGGAGTTAGCGGATTGTTGTATCCGCATATTCGATTATTGTGGTTCGCGTAAAATAGATTTACAGGAAGCGCTATTAAAAAAGATAGAATATAATAAAACCCGGCCCTATCGGCATGGGAAGAAGTTTTAAAAGAATAATCTTCGGCCTAACCGTTTGTTTTTTCTTCGAAAAGTACTACGAAACTCAGGGTTAATTTACCTCGGATAGTAGATAGATCTAGGTAGATAAGGTAGGTAAGGAATACACCCAACGCTGATTGTACCCGGCCCTAATTTGAATTGAGCCGGTATCCGCCTGTGGCGGAGTATTGCGTTGGCGTTGCCTGCCTGCCGGTAGGCAGGTTTAGAGAGACATGATACCCGACGCTGATAAGGTACTTGGCCCAGATAGGAATTGGGCCAGTATTCGCTTGTGCGAAAATTGCGTCGGTGTTGTGTTAATAGCCTGAAACACCCCGCGCTGGTTGTACCCGGCCCTAATATGAATTGAGCCGGTATCCGCCTTTGGCGGAGAATTGCGCCGGTAGACAATATACCCGGCACTTATAATGTATGGTGCCGGT
>Ga0172381_10007813_pt1 | contig 10533 bp, 11 predicted proteins | sample Leawel6488metaG_FD_119754 | JGI IMG/M metagenome (GOLD analysis project Ga0172381, IMG submission 119754) | Leachate microbial communities from a municipal landfill in Southern Ontario, Canada - Leachate well 64-88 metaG | ecosystem: Engineered > Solid waste > Landfill > Unclassified | place... | reverse complement strand
TGGTTAATTTGGCTTTAATACGGACAGGAACGGTGTAATTTACACCTTTTCTTTTGGCCATGGTTGGAGAGACGGTGATTGGATCATAGGTTAATTCACCAAGCTGAAGTTCCCAGTTATTACCAGTGTAATCATTTATTGGCGAAATTGATTGGACGGTTTCAATCAGTTCTTTTTCTAAAAATTCTTTCCAAGATTCTTTTTGGATTTGAATTAAATCTAACTTAGGAAGGTTTGGGTAGTGTTTACCCCATTGAGTTCTTTTTACAGAAGGCATCAAACAAATTTAATTATTAAAAAAAGGACGAGTTATGTTCCAACGGCTCGGCCGAATAGGGGTATTATACGCACTTTGTCAATAGCGGTCAACAGGTAGGTTTGAGCTTACTCAATAGTTGATGAAGGGGTCGCTGTTGAGGTTGTCTTTTTTACTGACGAAGTTGCTGTTTTGGTTGGAGTAATAGTTAATTTATTGGCTGAGTTGGTGGCAACGGAGGTTGGAATTGGGGCACAGGCTTTTTCTGTACAAGTAATGACATTTATTGATTCACAAGTACAGGTGTTACAACCATCGGTGGACGGAAAAGATTCCCCTATTTGATATGTTTTATCATTTAAAGAACAAAGATCTGTTGAAATTGGAGTTGGTGTAATTTCACTGACATTATTATTTAAAGAATCAGAATTATTTTGATTTTTAAAATAAAAAAAGCCAAGAGCGGCAAGAACTAAAACAAAAATGACTAAAGAAAAAACAAAAAGACCTTTTAAAAATCCACCACCCGTTTTTGGTGGAGTGGTAATACCAAGATCTTGAAGTTGTTCTTCTGGAGATTTTGGTTGTGTTTGAACGTCTGCTCTTGTTTCTGGTTGAATTTCTGGCTCTGATTCTCTTTCTGGAGTTTCTTGAATAACTTGTTTTGGTTCTGGGGCTGCTTCGATTGGTTCTGATTCTGGTTGAGTGTTTTTTTTATAATCATCAATTATTTTTTGATATTCTTCGGACGGAACAGTGGGTCCAGTTAGTAAAATTTTTGCTTCTGATTGGACTTCTGTTTCTGGTTGAATTTCTGGCTCTGATTCTCTTTCTGGAGTTTCTTGAATAACTTGTTTTGATTCTGGGGCTTGAGTTTCTAAAATCGGTGTTTCTTCAATAACTGGTTCTTGAGGAATAATTTCTTCTTGGGGAAGTGCCTGATTAACAGGTTCTTGAGGGTTTGTTTGATTGTCCATGAATTAGTTTCTCACTTTTTGATAAAATTGGCAATGAAAAAGTTGAAATTTTTTATTAAAACATTTGGGTGTATTCAAAATACGGCCGATTCGGAAAGGATAAAGGCTTTTTATTGGAATAAAGGATATGAGGAAATCGATAATTGGAAAAAATCAGACTTGGTAATTATTAATACCTGTATTATTCGAGAATCGGCGGAAAATAGGGTATATGGATTAATTAACTTGATAAATCAATGGAACAAAAAAACCTCCTTCACTAAAGCTACGGATGGCCAAGTAAAAATAATTGTGACGGGATGTTTGGCTGGGTTGGCACACAAAGATAAAACTGGTAAAAAACTCAATCAATTAAAAAGAGATTTTCCTGAAGTTTCAGAGTTTTTACCAATTGAAAAAATCAGTTTTAAACTTGATCCAATTAGAGATAAAAAAGATTTAGCTTTAATTCCAATTAGTTTTGGTTGTAGTAATTTTTGTAGCTATTGTATAGTCCCCTTTGCTCGAGGGCCAGAACTATCCAAACCAATGGAAGAAATTCTAAAAGAAGTTGATGAAGTAATTAAAAATGGATTTAAGGAAGTGTTACTTATTGGACAAAATGTTAATTCATATGGAGCAGATTTTAATGATGAGACCGAAGTTTCAATGGGAAAGAAAAGATTTAAAAGTTCTTTTCATAAATTATTAGAAGAAGTAGCCAAAAAAGATTTGCAAAAAGTTTCTTTTGTTAGTAGTAATCCGTGGGATTTTTCCGACGAATTAATTGAAACAATTGCTAAATATCCAAATATTGATCGACTGCTTCATTTACCTTTTCAAGCCGGTGATGATGAAGTTTTAAAAAAAATGAATCGTGGTTATACTTCTAAAGAATATATAAATTTGATTAAAAAAATTAGAGACAAAGTTCCTAATGTCAGATTTTCAACAGATATTATTATCGGATTTCCAGGAGAAGATGAAAAAGCTTTTCAAAACACAGTTAAACTTTGTAAAAAAGCAAAATTTGAAATTGCTTATGTAAATAAATATTCTCCTAGGAAAGGGACGGTTTCGGCAAAATTATATAAAGATGAAATCCCTCAAAGTGAAAAGAAAAGAAGATGGAGAATTTTGGATGATTTGATAAATAAAAAGAATTAAACTTTTATTTTAAATATTTGGTGATATTGGAATTGTGTTCCTCGAGAGTAACAGCATAGTGCATTAAATTGTCGTTACCAGTGATGTAGTAAAAATAACTTGACTCAATTGGATGAAAAGCAGCATAGAGAGAATTATATCCAGGATTACAGATTGGCTTTGGAGGAAGACCTTTGTATTGATAGGTGTTGTAAGGAGACTTTACAGAAGTTATTTCTATTGATTTTAATGGTTGCCAATAATTTTTAGGTTTACTTTTAGAATCACGAGCATATATAACTGAAGCATCGGCTTGAAGAGCCATACCAATTTTAAGACGGTTTAAAAGAATTCCAGCTACTTCTTGTTTAGATTTTAGGGTTCTAGCTTCCCTCTCTATAATCGAGGCAAAAATTACAATTTCTTGATCAGTAAGAGTTTGATTAGTGGCCCCTTGTTTGGCTTGGGCAAATTTTTTATCAAAATTTGTTTTAATAACTTCAAGGGTTTGGTCAGAAGTAAAATAAAGAGGAATTAAATAACTATCAGGAAAAAGATAACCTTCTTTGGCTGTAGTTGGTAAACCTTGAGGAAAAAGAGAAGCAATTTCTTCAAGACGAGTGCCTTCAATAATTTTTAACCAATAATCGCTAACTCCTCCTTTTGATAATTTGATAATAATTTCTTGAGTAGAAAGAGAGGGAGATAATCTAAATGTTCCTGATTGGAGTTTATTATTTAAACCTAAGTTATATGAATAAAACAAAAAGGAATATTTATTGCGAATTAGGGAATTCGATTTTAATTTTTCAGAGATGTCTACTAAACCTTGACCATCTTCAATTACAAACATAGAAGTAGTTTTGTTTGTAGAAACTGGTTTAGTATTTATTTTTAAAAAAGAAAAAATACCAACAAAAAAAAAGGTGAGAGAAAGAGTAATTATTACAAAAACACGAGTCATTTTTGATTATACTTCGTCAAAAAGAGCGCGTCTGTAATTACTCTTGACGCCATCGTAAATAAAAATACGACCACATTTACAGGTGACAGTAGTCTTACCTCTGACTTCTTTTTTGACACCTTTAGAAAGTGGGGTGCCACAACCAACACAACGTCCCTGTGATAATAACCAGGCTTGAATTGGGGAAATTAGATTTTTGATCATAATTTTATTTAATTAATAATTGACTATTCTTCTTAAGATAACAGCTGCTGCAATCGAGTCAATTAATTTTTTGTAATCTTTCTTTTTATTCTTATTTTTTATATAAATTTGCTGAGCTTCGATAGTACTAACAGCTTCTTCAACTGTCTCTATATTCAATTGTAGCACGCTTTTAAGCTTCTCGACGAAGGTTTTTGTTCTGACAGCAAATCCTCCTTCAGACACACCAACATAGATACCATCAATCTTATAATCGACAATAATTTTTTGTAAATTTTCAATAATATGATCATCGTTTTTTATGGCCAAAATAGGAGTAATAATTCCCAAAACAGAAACAGCTAAGCCAATATTTTTAGAGCCGTAATCGATGCCTAAGTAATTCATAAGTGATTATAACTTAATTAATACTTAGGGTGGCTTTGATGATGAGACGGCGGAGATAAGTTCCTGGAGGACTGCAAGTGATCAAAGTTAAATTTTTTTGATCAAAACGTTGTTCAAGGACTGAAAGATCTGTTGGTTTAACTTCAAACATTTCATCAACAATATAGCGATAACGAACATTGTCATAATCAATAATAATTTCATCTCCCTGTTCAAGTCGATAGAGAGTAGAAAAAATAGTTAAATAAGATTTAGGATTAAAAAATTGAGGTAAAACTGAATGACCAAAAACAACAGTATTACCAAGCTGACCAGGAAGAGCTGTTTGAGGATATTGAATTAAGCTCTTTTTTAAGTCCATACTGCCAATACTAACAATTGCGTCTTTAATTTTTAATTTGGGAATATTTAATAAATAAGTAGAGTTACTGTTATTGGTGTTGGAAAAAATTTGATTATTATCATCGTTGGAAGGATTACTGACAAACCAATTAGCAATTTGAGTATAGTCAGTATTTGCTGAACCTAAGATATTTTGAGATCGACTGTCTGATTTGGAAGATAAAGGATTTATTAATTGACTAAAACTGGAAGCATATTTAAATTGAAATTTAAGAATAGGAAAAAAAGCAAAAGCAAAAAAAATTAAACCAGCCAACATAAAAAGAATAGCTATTTTTTTCTTTTTAGCAATTAACTTTGACTTGGCAGTAGGTAGTGATTTCTTAAGGTAGATATATCTCACAAAGATTCGGTTTTTGACTCAATAAAAATATTTTTAGAACTAAAAGGAACAAGATTAAATATCTTAAAACTAATTTTAAAATTAAAATTATAAACTCTATTATTATTTTTCTTAATAATTTCCTGGGCCTTTTTTATGGTTTTCCCAGAAATATTCTTTTTAATTAAATCTAGATCAATTTTAGGCAAAGAATAACCTTTAATATTTAAGCTACCAGTGGCCTTAGAAACATCTAACTTGTTGATTTTTAAAGTGAAAACAAAAGAATCTGAATTTAGATCAGAGTCAGAAAAACCTTTTTCTTGTGATAAAAATTGAGTTAATATTTTTTCTTTTAAATCTGTTTTAAAAACAAAAACACTAACAGTAGACTCGGCAGTAGCGGTCAAATCATCTGTTTCTTCACCAACTTCACGATTAAATTCGGTCTTTCCTTTTTTAATTTGGACAGTTTCTTTAATGGCATTATTAGTGGTGTTGAATTCTTTGTTGATTTTTTCATCAGCAGCAATTTGAAGTTTTTGAGTTAATTGAGATTCTGCATTAATTTTATCTTGCTGACTAACAGCACTAATTTGGTCTTTGGTACCACCAGTAAAATCAGTATTACCTTTGACAACGATAGTCGTTTCGGGAAAATCTTTAAATTTAAAAACTTCATTTTTGGCAATATTAAATTCGGGACCAATATCTGAAGCAGAAATAACAGTTTTTATTTGACCGAAATTCATAACCCCAGTATCAAAGTTAGAACTACTAGAGGCAACTTGAACAGCATTAATTAACTCAAAACTTTGATTTTTAGAATCAGTTAAAATGGCACCTTTGGGAATATTTTGAACTTTTTCAACTTTATTGAAAATAGTAACTTCCCCAGTGGCTTTATTGCCAATAATCTTTTGACCTGTAGTTTTAATATTAACTGAAGAATTTATAGTAATTGTTTTTTTATCAACTGGAATAATTGAAGAAGAAAGTTCGGTAGCATCGGAATCGAGAGTAATATTAACAGTTTTATCAAATTCATAAGGAGTTACAAAAAGAATAATATTGGCTTTAGAAAAGAACAAAGGAAAACAAAGGATAATTAAAACAAATAAAGGAATAAACATTAAAAAATTACTTTTTAACTTTGGTAATTTGAAATTTATTTTTGGGAAATTAAAAGAAACAGGTTCTTTTTTAATTTTTGTTTCAATAATAGGTTCTTCATAAATTGGGGTTTCAATTACTTCTGGTTGAGATTGCTCTTTTTCAAAACCAAAATTTTCAAATGAAACTTCTTCTAGTTCTTCTAGATTTTCTGTGTCTAAATCTGATTCTGTTACTTCGCCGTTTAATTTCGTATCTGTATTTTTAATATCTTCTGGTTGTTTAATCTCTTCAACCTCACTTATTTCTTCTTTATTTTCAGCTTGAGGAACTGTTTGGTGAGAAGGATTACCACCGCCAATCATTTGAGAAGTTATGGCTTTGAAAAAAATATTGATCAAATCATGATCTTGATAAAGTTTAATATCGGGAAAATGAAGGAATGTTTCAACATTTTTCTTACCAACCCAAGAAAAGGTTTTTAAAATCTCAACGGCTGATTCACTCTCTTTACCATAAACATAAATTTGAGGCGGTAGTGTTGACTCTAAATTTAACTCGATTAAAGAATCTTCAACCAATTGAGCATTAAATTCATTGTCGAAAAATTTTTTAATTCTTTTCTTAATTTTGCCAAGATAAATTAGAGATAATTCAAAGGAATTTGATTCTAAATAAAGATTGATAAAACTAGCAGGAAGATCGTTTGGCTTATTAATTTCTTCAAGAATGGCTTCATCATTTGACATAAAACCAGATGGTTTTAAGTCAAGTTCTTTAAATATTGGCATAATAATTTCTGCTTTTGATTTGGTGATTTTGCCGTCTTCACTAACCCAAGAAGAAGGAATAACTAAACCAACAAAAAGAGGTTCTTGATCTTCGGAAATATCAGCACTAGAGGCAGCACTGGAAAGAGATTCGTCGACAGCATCGAGGATTGATTGACGATTGTTGATATCACAATTAACTCGAGGACCAATTGAGGCAACATAATAGCGGCCATTACCCCAATTAATTAGAGAAACTAAAACACTATCGTTCTCAATATAAAATAACCAAAAACTATTAATCCCCATTTTATATAATAATACTATATTTTGAAGATTACGTTTAATTTAAAACGGCGTAGATGCGGCGTTTGCCGCTTCCGGCGGATTCTTCTTTTTGAATTTCAAAAATTCCGAGTTCAGATAGATTTTTAACATGAGGACCAGTACAGACTTCTTTGGAAAAATAATTATCTTTGGAACCAATGGCATAAACGCTAACAATTTCGGGATATTTGTTGCCAAAAAAAGCAATAGCATTTTGTTTTTGAGCTTCGACAAAAGGCATAGTTTCCATAGTAACTGGCAAATTTAATTTAATTTGCTCATTAACTAACTCTGTTATTTGCTTTAATTGACCGTCGGTTAATTTTTGGGGGTTAGTAAAATCAAAACGAATTCTTTCAGAGGTAATATTGGAACCAGCTTGTTGGACATGTTTACCTAAAATTTTTATTAAAGCAGCGTGTAACAGATGGGCGGCGGTATGAAATTTGGTAATTATTTCCGAATTATCGGCTAAACCTGATTTAAATTTGCCTGCAGATAAAGTTTGAGAAAGTTTTTGATGGGTTTCTTTGGCTTGTTCAAATTCTTCTAAATTTAGAGTTAAATTATTTTTTTCTAACTCTTCTTTAATCATTTCGACTGGAAAACCAAAACTTTCATAAAGAGTGAAAGCTTCTTTCCCAGAAACTTGTTTGTTTCGACCAATTAATTTATTAATTTCATGAAGACCCTTGTTTAAAGTTTTGCGAAATTTATTTTCTTCAGTTTCGATAATAGATAAAATTTTATCTTTATTTTGATTTAATTCTGGGTAAAAACCGCCATAATTATCTTGATTATCTAAAACTGCAGTGGCAATAATTGAACAAAAATTTTGTTCAATTCCTAGAATTTTTCCCTGACGAATAGCTCTTCTGATTAGACGGCGAAGAACATAACCTCTTTCTTTATTGGAAACTTCAACACCATCGGCAATAATAAAAACAGCAGCTTTAATGTGGTCGGCAATAATACGAATTGCCTTGGTGAAATTTTGATCGGAATATTTTTTACCGGAAATTTCCTCTATTTTTTTGATTATCGGTTGCCAAATGTCGGTAAGGTAATTATCGGCAAAACCGTTCATCCAAGTAATATTTCTTTCTACTCCATAACCGGTATCAACATTTTTTTGACTCATTTCGGAATAATTACCCTTTTCATCTTTGTTGTATTGCATAAAAACGTCATTACCAATTTCAATAATTCTCCCCTGTTTGCAACCAACGATAAAATCTATAGGGCCACCTCTTGGATTGGTGTCGATAAACATTTCACTGTCGGGACCGCAAGGACCGATCAAGCCGATTGGACCCCACCAATTATCTTTTTTGGGTAAATAATGAATTCTTTCTTCTGGAATGCCACATTTCAACCATAAATCGTGAGATTCTGTGTCTTTTGGAGCATTTTCGTCTCCTTGAAAACAAGTAACATGAAGGTTATTTGAGTTAATTTTTATAGTATTAACCAAAAAATCATAACTCCAAGGAATCATATCTTTTTTGAAATAATCACCCAAAGACCAATTTCCTAACATTTCAAAAAAAGTATGATGAAAAGTATCACCGACTTCGTCGATGTCGCCAGTGCGAATGCATTTTTGAATATTAACTAATCTTTTACCAGCTGGATGAGTTTGACCTAAGAGATAAGGAACAAGAGGATGCATGCCGGCAGAGATAAAAAGAGTAGTTGGGTCGTTTTCGGGAACTAGATTAGCAGAAGGAATTTCAACATGACCTTTGAAAACAAAAAAATTAACAAATTTTTCCTTTAATTCGCGAGCTTTCATATCGGAAATTATATCAGCTATTTTCTGGCTTTAACAAACATCTTAGGAGTAGGTTTTTTAGGAGTGATGTATTCAATTTCTTTTGTTACTTCTTTAACTACTTTTTCTTTTTTGGTGTCAACATTATTAATTAAATCTTGGAAAAAGTCTTTTACTTTAGATTCAAAATTTCGAAGTACTTCAGTTTCGCTGTTTTTGTTAACTAAAATAGCAGAAAGAGCGCCAACAGCAGCACCCAAAGCTAGACCAAAAACAAAACCAGAATTTTGTTTTTCCTCAGAATTATTCATCTTTCTTTTTATTTTTATTTAAATTACTAAAAAAAGAAAAACCGTTTTTTAAACCCATTAAAACTTCGGAAAAAGAAGAAATTGGTTTGGCAACTGAATCGGTAATTAAATGAGCGTCGTCTAGAATTAAATTAGTCTTTTTAAGAGTAATAGATAAATCTTTTAATAAACGAACAAAATAAATTCCTCCAATGGTAATAATGGCAGTAATAGCAACTAGGCTAACAATAATGACAATTTGAGTGATATCCATATAATTAGTATAAACTATTTTTAGAAAAATTAATTAGTTTTAAGGATTTTCTCTTCAACAGTAGTTTTACCGCTAGTTGATTTTGATTCGATAATAATTTTAGTTTCACTATTCGAATTTAAAATTATTTTCTTTTGAAAATTACCTTTAGCGTCGACAATGATTAAATCCTGATTAATTCTAATAGTGGAATCTGGATCAGTGATACCTGATAGTTCTACAGTTTCTCCTGTAATATTTTCTGGCCAATTTATTTTTAATTTAGGAGGACTATTAAACTTAACATATTCTGTTGTTAAATAAAAAACAAAACTAATAATGATAATTCCAATTAAAATACTGAAAGTAAATTGTGGAGTGAAAGAAAAAATGTCCTTTTTAAGAGATTTGTTTTTTTTCTTTTGTTCAAAATCACGACGAAAAAAGGATAACATTTCTTGACCATTAAGACCTAAATAATCAGAATAGTCTTTAACAATTAAAGAACAATATGGCTCTTGTGGAAAATTTTTAATATCTTCTTCTTCTATAGCAGTTAAATATTTGACTGGAACTTTAAGTTTTTTAGAAATATCTAATAATTCATACTCTTTATCGAGACGAGTATTTTTAATTAGAGATGAAGTGCGCAACATAGTTGAAATTATTCAAGAGGAACATCTCTTTTAGTATGGGCCATTAAAATATCTCTAGCTTTGGCTCCGTTTGAAGGACCAATTAAACCAGCTTCTTCAATTTCGTCTAAAATTTTAGCGGCTCTAGCATAACCAACACTTAATTTTCTTTGAAGAAAGGTAGTTGAAGCCTTGCCTGTATCTTGAATTAATTTGACTGCACTGTCGTAAAGAGGGTCGTGAGAAACTCCATCTCCTCCGGTAACCATAACCGACTTACCATTGCCAGCAGAAACTGGTTGACTGGTAATTTGATCATCGTAATCAGTAGTTTTTTGAGTCTTCAAAAATTCGATTAAAGAAGTTAATTCTTTGTCTGAGACAAAACAGCCTTGAACACGAACTGGCTTAGCTAAATCTGGAGGAATGTAGAGCATGTCTCCACGACCTAATAATTTTTCAGCTCCTGGAGTATCTAGAATAACCCGAGAATCGGTGACAGAAGTAACAGCAAAAGAAATACGAGCTGGAATGTTGGCTTTAATAAGACCAGTAATAACATTGACAGAAGGTCGTTGAGTAGCCAAAATCAAATGAATACCAACAGCTCTGGCCATTTGGGCAATTCTACAAACATTATCTTCAACTTCTGATGGTGAAAATAACATTATTTCAGCTAATTCATCAATAAAAATTAGAATATAAGGCATGGATTGAAAACCAGAAAGATTGTT
>Ga0172381_10007812_pt1 | contig 10534 bp, 9 predicted proteins | sample Leawel6488metaG_FD_119754 | JGI IMG/M metagenome (GOLD analysis project Ga0172381, IMG submission 119754) | Leachate microbial communities from a municipal landfill in Southern Ontario, Canada - Leachate well 64-88 metaG | ecosystem: Engineered > Solid waste > Landfill > Unclassified | place... | reverse complement strand
GCGGTTGGAGTTGCAGTAAAGCAAAATCCAATTACTAAAAATGATATTAATATGTATTTGTCTAAATTTAACATAGGTTTTTTTGTTTATCTTATACTATATCCCGTTTAAAGCGATTGTCAACATTTTAACCCTTGTGAAATCCCAAGTCAGCAGGATTACTAGAACCAGAGATTAAAGTTATAGTTCCACCCATTTTTTCAAATTTTTTGCGCAAAACTTTAACTTCGCCTGCCAACTCAACAGTTTTTTCTGCAACAGTGTCTTTTTTGATATATCCATTAGACCAATATTCAACAACAAGCTTGCTATCGCCGAATATTTTTTGAACTTTTTCTGCAATGGCAATTTGTAAGGCATATTTGCAAGCTAAAAGTTCGCCAAAGTTATTTGTGGTTACTTCTGGGATTAAATGAAATCCGCGATTATTAATGTCTTTTTCGTCTAAAACTTTATATAAAAGGCTTTCCGCATTTTCATCTGTAACGCTAATTTCAACTCCATTTCCTGCTCCAGTGCCAGCGTCAAAATAGATTCCTTTTTCAAGCCCAATATGTTTTATTGAATAGTCCGCTCCAGCATCCAGCCATTTTTCGGCTTCTTCTTGCATTACAAAGCCTTTAAATTTTGCTCCAGGAACTCCCGCAACAATTCTTTCGCAGTCAGCCCAATTATCCACAATCCCCTTTTCCTTGCCCACCGAGTAGGCATAATATTTTTTCTTTGCCATTTTTATAAAATTTAAAATTAGGTTATCTTATTATATCCGCAAAATATAAAATTGCAAAAAAAGAGGGAGGATAATGCTTAAAACATTGTCCTCCCTTTGGTTTTTTATTCCATCTCGGCGATGGTTCTTACAGCCTTGACTCCAAGCTCAAAATAGCCATCTCTTCCTTCTAAGTATGAAAGAATATCTTCAATATCTCGCCTATTGTCCGCAATCTTCAGAAGCCGTTCCAAAATTATTAGTTTTTTGGGATTTCCATTCGAGAGAGATTTGCATAGGTCCCAGAGGTCTTTTTTGTTAAAAGTAAAAAGTATCCATTTCTTGAAAGCTTCAAAATAAAGCTGACTTTCTTCTGGCGCATACTTCATAATCATTCCAGTATCAACCCTATTGCCAGTTTTTAAGATTTTTCGCAAGATTTTTATTCTCACTCCAGATGAAGCAAATGCGTATATTTCCCACATTTCAGCAGAATTACTGGTGTTTTTGAGCATCTTGTTGGAAAGCTCGTCCTGCAGTTGGCTGTTGGCATGGGTTTGTGCGAGCACTTCCAGCCGTTCTCTAAATTCGTTGGTTTTGTAAAATAGTCCTTTGAGCTTGCGTTCCTTTTCTTGTTGTTTGGAATCGACAATCTCAAAGGCTCGCATAACCGTATATGTCGAGCATCCAAGTTGTTCTGCCAAAACCGCAGCTTCTTTTACCGTTTTCGGAGTTTTCATTTTTCAATCCTGATTTGTCGGAGAAAATTGTTTAAGAACTATCTATATATTAATTATAACACGAATAACACACAAATGTAAAGGACAAATTAAGTGTTTTTATCAATCGTTGCGGATTGGCCGGCTAAATATCCTGTGCTCCAGCAGGCTTGAAGGTTGTATCCGCCGGTTGGGCCGTGTAGGTTTATAACTTCACCAGCAAAAAATAGGTTTTTGATAATTTTTGACTTCATTGTTTTGGCATCTATTTCTTTAAGCGAAACTCCGCCAGTTGTAACCATTGCTTGGTCAAAACCCAAAAGTCCTTCAACTGTCATTTCAAGTTTTTTAATTGTTACAACCAATCTTTGTCTTTCTTCTTTGGTAATGCCGTTTACTTTTTTGTTAGCTTCTGTTTTTGATAATTCAATAATAATTGGAATTAGTTTTGAAGGCAATATTTCTGTTAAACAATTTTTTAAAGTTTTATTTATATTTTGTGTAAAATAATTTTGGATAATTTTATCTAAAGCTTCGGGAGTTAAATTTGAATTTAAATCTAAGGCAATAGTAACATTTCCTTTTTCTAGTAAGTTTCCTATTTCTTCGCTAATGCCCAAAATTACAGGACCGCTTAATCCATAATGAGTAAACATAATTTCTCCAGAAATGGAAAAGTCTTTTTTATGATTTAAATAAATATCTAGTTTTGCATCTGCCAATGATAATCCTTGAGCCTTTTTTACCCACTCGTTTTTAATTTTTATTGGCACTAGTGCCGGTCTTAACTTTTCTATTTTGTGTCCTAGCTTTTCAGCAAAAGCATATCCATCCCCTGTTGAGCCTGTGTGAGGATATGATTTTCCTCCAGTTGCTAATATATAATTTTTTGCTGTAACTTCTTTTCCGTTTTCTAAAATAACTTTGGAAATTTGATTTGCTTTAGCTTTTATTTCCTTAATTTTTGAGTTGTTAATTACAGTTACTTCGTTGTTTCTTAACAAATAAATTAAAACCTTTAAAGCATCGTTTGCCTTATTTGTCGCACAATAAACTTTTCCGTCTTTCTCAACTTTAGTTTTCAATCCATTTTTATTGAAAAACGCAATTGTTTTTTCTACTCCAAAGACAGATAATGCGTGCAATAAAAAAAACCCTTCTTTTCCATATTGTTGGGCTAATTCTTTTTCGTTAAATGTTGAATTTGTAATATTACATCTTCCTCCACCAGTTAGTAAAAGTTTACTTCCTAATGTTTCGTTTTTTTCTAGAAGTGCAACGCTGGCTCCCGATTGGCCAGCTTTAATGGCCGCCATCATTCCAGCCGGTCCTCCGCCGATTACTACAACATCGAATTTGTTATTGTTTTCTTGCATATTTAGGCGTTGGTTTAATGCTTGTCTTAATTGCCGATTTAATAGAAATTTGAATTGGTTTTGACTCTCCTGGTTTTAATTCTCCTAAAGTAAATTTTCCAATTCTTACTCTTTTTAACGACAAAACTCCATAATTCATTTCGCTTAACATTACTCTAATTTGATGTCTTTTCCCTTCATTTAAAATCATACTGATTTTATTCTTTCCTAAAATTTTAGCTTTGATTGGCTTTAATTTTCCAAAAGAATCAGTTTCCATTCCTGCTTCAAAAATGTCTTCAAGTCCTGCTCTCAAGTGTTCTCTTGTGGTAACTACATATTCTTTTTCATATTCTTCTTTGTCAGACAAAACTTCACGGGCAAATCTGCCATCATTTGTTAAAAGCAATATTCCTTCTGATTCTTTATCTAATCTGCCAACAGGATAAACTCCCTTATCTCTCCATTGCGAAATAACGCTTTGCATTTTTGGCTGATCTTGAGTTGGCAATCCTTTTGGTTTGTAGTAAATAAAATATTTTAACTCTTTAACAGCATTTGGGTTTTCTTTTAATGTAACTTTGTCTTTTTCATTTACTTTTGCCCCACTATCGGCCCTTGTTCCGTTAATAAAAACCAACCCTGCTTCCACAAGTTTGTCTGCTTCCCTTCTTGAAGCCAAATTCATATCCCTTAAATATTTGTTTATCCTAATTGGAAATTCCATCATCTTTTATTAACTCTAACTTTTCTTTTCGCGTTAAATTTTTAATTTCTATTTCCCTTTTTAAAGCCTCGCTTAATGTTGCCAATTTTTCTGAGTACTTTAACACAACTGGCCGTCTGGCTTTTGTATATTTAGCTCCCACCTTTGACTCATTATGATTCTTTATCCGTTTATCCAAATCCGTAGTGTATCCCGTATAAAGAGTTTTATCCGCACATTCAAGAATATAAACGTAATACATAATTGACAAAAGCGTCTTATACACTCACTTTAGCTCTAATCCCCCCATTTTACAAGTAAAAACCCCACTCAAGGGGTTTAAACTAGCTGACTGACTCAATTTGCATACCTGGATTTCAAGAACAAAAATGACTGATTAAAGGGTTTATAGACTGAAGCATCTCAGTAGTGCTATTTTATTACAAATAGTTGGAAAATGCGACAGCACCCATGATTTAGCGATTTGTCGCACAATAAAATCTATCTAATAATTACATCATCGTCATCTTTTCTATTTCTCGCTATTTTTAGAATTTATATAATTGTCAAGGTTAAATACTACTCGCCCATTTTTGAATAAAATTTCAACAGCTTCCCCTGTTGTCATTTGGTAATCAATGACTGCGATAGCTAAATCGTGCAATATCCTGATATCAATAAAAATAATGTCATCAAGTTGATGTTCTTCTTCGCCCGTGTAGGCGAGTTTTCTTTTTTCTGGCTCAACGGTCACGTCATAATTTATTATGAGAGCACCCTTTTCAATCTCTTTTTTATTTTTTAAATGCTTCCACAGTTGAGCTATGTGACCAGTTCCTGGATAGGAGGCGTTATCACCTTTAATTTCTGCCAGGATTTTTTCACCACCCACTTCAATAATAATATCTTCGTGAGCAAGTGTTGTTGTTTTATCTTTATCTGAATCAATAACGGATAATTGAAAAACTTCTTTGAGCGTATAAATTACACTCTCTTTTAAAGTATCGTGTTTTTGGGTTAATAATTCTGCTAAAAATTTATATTTTTCTCTGGCATCTTTTTGCTTGTTCTCAACCTCATTCATTAAGCTTTTGGCTTTTTCAATTATCTTTTCAATTTTCTCATCATATTTACTAACTTCTGAAGGCAAATATCTATCAGAGTTTTGCCAGTCTGGTTCGTAAAATTCTGGCAAAAACTTTGGAGAATGCGTAGCAAATTCTTTAAGCAATTTTGTTATCAATAAGCTACTATTTCTAAACAGGGGAAGCAGAAAAAAACCAGGGCTACAATCACCAGAAAACATACTATTGTTATGATAGCAACCCAAGACATCTCCAGCTTTATTTTTATAGATATTTTTTATAGCAAAGCTTGAAGAAAATTTCTTATAAAAATCATTCTCTTTGTTATCAATGGTGATATAGCTCTTGGTAGGCATTATAACCTCCTTTTCCAATTCCTCAAATACTTTATTAAATTCTTTATTAACAATGTTCACTGTTTTGTCTCTACCAATAGTTTGGTGCAAGGTTATATCTCTTATTCCAAGATGCGGTAATGCTTTTGACACATAATCTCCCAATAAAACGACTAAATAACCCTTGCCCTCCAAAATATAATTAGTGAGGTCGTTCACGTGTTTTATATCGTGGGCTTCTAATTTGTCGCTAAATTCCTTTTCTAATTCAGGAACAGTCTGTAATTTTATAAAAATAACCTTGTATTCGTGTATCGCTAACGGGAAATAAACTTTAAACATTTTCTGCAACCCGTAATTAAAATCTTTATCGCTAAAATCCTTTCCGTGGGGTAATATGTCGCTTAAATACCCACGATGAATTTCAACCTTTTCGGGTAGTTTTATTTTGTCCGCTTCCGATTGAGTAAAATTAATTAGAAGAATCCTTGAAATCATAAAATTATTAGTGAAGACGCTTCTTTTTTGTGCGCCATGTTAGTTATTTAATTTTATCGACTAATTTTCTCTTTATTTCCTTTACAGCTTTAATATTATAATTTAGTTTATTCTTTTCTTAGAGAAAACTCAAACTACATTTTTTTAAAAAAATAAAAAAGCACCTCTTTCGAGGCGCTTTTTTATAGTGCTGCGGGATTAGGATTCGAACCTAAATAACATCCTTCAAAGGGACGTGTCCTACCGTTAGACGACCCCGCAATATATTATATTAATAGTTTCCGTAAATTCCTTCTGTCCAGCCTGCGATTCTTCGATTTAACTCGGAGCTATTTTTAACCCTGACTCTTAATAAACCAAAATAATTATTTTTTGTATTTCGTCTATTTGTTTTTAATTTGTTTTTTTTAAAATAAATACGAAAGAAAAAATTTTTTGGGAAACCAGTATGTTTAGACCAATAATCTATTGCTCTATTAGTATTATTTTTGTGATTTTCGTGGATATATATCTCGAAATAAATTTTTTCTTTAGAAACCTTAATTATTTTTAGAAGCCATTCTATGAAAATTTTAATCATAAAAGGGTCTGAATTAGAAAATTGCATTCCGGAGCCTGGACGATAATCTTTTTCTTTACTTCCCTCTCCCCAATATAGGGCTATGCCAACCAGCCAAAGCTCTCTATTTGTAAGCTTCCCCACTTCTTTTTGAGCCTTGTCTTTGATTTCTTTAGTAATTTTTATTCGGTCATCTTTACGTTTTTTTGCTCCCTTCAATGCAGAAGCTAATTTTTTATTTGTAAGTCTTTGTTTTTGACTATTTGCTAATTTGACACTTTTTAACCATAAAGACAAACTGGATTTTGCAACAGGAATTTCCTTTAAAATTTCTGAATATGAAAATCCTTGTTTTCTTAATTCAATAGCTTTATTTCTTTGTTCTATTTTTGGTTGCATATTCGAACCACGATTTACATTACATTAATTATACTACCATAGTTTGAATGCAACAATGTTAATGAGCGATAATCTTATTCTACCATTTTTTTATTTTTTTTCAATGGTATATGCTCTTCTAGTACATTGTATTGCCAGAAAGAGATTTTTTTGGTATACTAATAATATAAAAATAATATTCCTTAAATAAACAATAACATGGCATCTTGGGCAAATTTAAAAAGAGATATGAGAAGGGTGGCAAAAAAGCAAAAAGCTAAATACTCACCAAAGACACTTAAGACATCAAAGAAAAAGTAGATTTTAAGAAAAGCTAGCTAGGCTGGCTTTTTTAGTTATGCAGTCGTGAACCATTTAAAAATGGTTTTTTGATTATATACCCTGCTTTAATGTTAAAAAAAGTAACAATATTTTCAATTTTTACAGTAATTATTGTATCCATAAGCGCAATTGCATGGAGTTATTTTTTTGTTGATAAAACTCAAGCTCAAAATAACTATAATGCTGGTGAAATTGTTTGGGGTGTTGATTTTTCTCAGTCTCAGTCAGAATTTTTAGGATTAAATTGGAAAGAAAACTATTTGGCCATAATTAAAGACTTGGGAGCTAAAAATATAAAACTACATACGCAATGGGACTTGGTTGAAACAGAAAATGGAAGTTATAACTTTGACGATATTGATTGGCAAATAAAGCAAGCAGAAGAAAACAATGTAAAAATTATTTTTGTAGTTGGAATAAAAACTGGAAGATGGCCAGAATGTCATGAGCCTAAATGGGCGCATAATTTATCTACAGAAGAGCAAAAAGAAAGATTGCTAAAATTTGTAGAAGAAACTGTTTTGCGATATAGATACACAAAAGCAATCACTAGCTGGCAGGTTGAAAACGAACCATTGTTTGGCTTTGGCGAGTGTCCAAACTGGTACTATAAAAGCAATGAATTGTTAAAATCAGAAGTCAAATTAGTTAAGTCTTTGGATTTTTTAAAGCCAGTAATTATTTCTGATTCGGGAGAGCAATCAAACTGGTCAGATGTAGCCAAAGTTGGCGATATTGTTGGAATTACAATGTATAGAAATGCTTGGACAAATATTACTGACACCTTTGGTTTTAACTCTTATTCATTTCTAAAACCGTCGGTTTACGCTAAAAAAGTGGCTACAATAAAAGAAAAATACAACAAGGATGTAATTTGTATAGAATTGCAGGCAGAGCCTTGGGCGTCAAAATCTTTAGTTGAAGCTCCTTTAGAAGAGCAAGCAAAATCGATGAATCTTGATATGTTCAAAGAAAATATTGAGTTTGCAAAACAAACCGGCTTAAAACAATTTTACTTCTGGGGAGCAGAATGGTGGTATTGGATGAAGAGCACACAAAACCAGCCAGAAATTTGGAACGAAGCCCAAAATTTATTTTCCCAGGTTTACTAGTTCGTTAAGTTTGTCTCTTGTTTTTGGCCCAACAATTCCATATCCTGCAGAACTAGAGCTGGCAACAATGCCATATTTTAATTGAAACTTTCCCACTGCGTTATATGTTGCTGTCCAAAAATATCCAGTAACTTTACCTTCAGGGTAAATATCTGGATATTTTGCTAAAAATGTTTGTAGTTGCGTAACTTGCTCACTTCTAACCCCAACATAAAGTTTTTCAGTAAAAACTATCGTGGTTGTTGTCGCGGGAGTTGCGGTAGCAGTTGTTTCGGTTGTTGTAGTTGTAGTTTCTGCAGTTGTTGGTTCTGTGACGGTCGTAGTAGCTGGTGTAGCCGATTCGGAAGTGGTTGTTTGTGTTTTAACTGTTGCCCAGAAATCGTTTGAAGTAATATAAGCTATATTTGATATTGGTGAAACACCCGCGTATCCATATCCTCTGATAGCGTATCCGTAAGGCGTGCTTGATAAAACAGATGTATCTGTATATGAAAGTTTAGTGGTACTCGCAATTTCTTTATATGGATAGCAACTTGAAGAATTTTCGCATCGATATATTTTATATTCTGATATTTTGCTTGTATCTTGTGCATCACCCCACGAAAGCTTAATTTCATTTCCATCCGCTGTTGCAATAAGATTGGTTGGAGCATATTTAGGTCCAGTAGCTCCCCATTCTGTGGGAGTATTGCTTGTTGAACTGTTGCTATTTAACGAACATGCTCCGCAATCAGGAGAACATGATGAGCAAGTTTCTCCATTATTGCAAGTTCCATCTCCGCAAAAAGGCGAAGAGTCGGCTGGACAGCTTCCACAGTCAGCAGGGCACGTTAAACAAGTTTCGCCATTGCTGCAAGTTTCATTACCACAAGAATAATATATTGCTTCATATGCCCCTATATCCCAACCCGCCCCCTGTGGCCTGGAAGTGCCAATTATGTCTGTATTAAATTCGGTTAATGTAGCCCCAGCATCTATGGCAGGTGAATCAGATGCTAATTGGAAATTATGGTTTGCTGCGTCAACAAATTTAGGGTCGTTGGTAAAATTGTTAGACAAAATAGTGTTTGCTCCATCATTATCTATGGCATGCGAAGGATTTCTTGATCCATAACTAATATTATTTTTCACAATTGTTCCAACCACTCCACGCGACACATAACCAATACTAATGCCGTCTCCTCTATCTCCATCAAGACTTCCGCTTGTGTTTCCATAAGAAGTGTTATTATATATCTTTGTATTTGTGGCACCATAATCAACCACAATTCCAATATGGTTTCCCCAAACAATATTATTATAAGCAACATTGCCGTCTCCGCTATAAATACCTATTCCTACGCCATCTTGGTTAACTGTATTATTGTTGTGTACTATATTATTGCGGATAATATTATTTTGTGTTTTCCAAGATTTATAACCATTATAAACATGTATGCCCCAACCGCTATTATCATATACCTCACAGTTTTCGATAATATTATTGTGTGACGATATATACATACCATGATCAAATCGGGAAGTGCCGTTATCGTGGACTTTAAGATTGATAAATTGATTGTCATTACATTCAGGTGCAACTAATATACCTTGCCCCGGTGCATTCATAATTTCACAATTTATTATCTTAATATGATGGGGGGTTCCAGTAACCACTCCAGTGGAGTCGTTCATAGTCTTCATTTGCATTTTTAGCGTATCATAAGTAACATTTTGTCCGTCTAATATAAGACCATTTATTATGATATATTTTTGGTTATCGCCACTAAATTGAATAACGCGAGCTGGACCAGCACTTGGTTTTAATGTTACAGTTTTTGGGGTAAGGGCAGTCACCGTAACTGGTTTGTCCCAAGACTCTCCGCCAGGAATATTATTTATGAGTGATTCATTGTATTCTCCCGGACCAATATATAATGTATAACCTGCTTTAAGCACACTAACTCCTTTATTAACGGTCAAAAAAGGCTGGGATTCTGTTCCCAAATTTGAGTCGTTTCCGTTTTTTGCTACATAATAAACAGTTTGGACGCTATCACTCGTCGAAGCAAGAAAATATTTTTTAATACTATTTAAAATTAGAAAATTTGGATTAGAAAAAAATAATATTAAAAATAATAAGAGCAAAATTCCGCAGATAATCAGTGCTATGTTTTTAATATTATTGCGTTGTTTGTATTTCATAATATTAAATTATTTTAATATGGTTTGTCCTCCCGATTGGAGATAAAAATTTAAATCTTTAAAATCCATTTTTTTTGTTTCTGGATTTATTTTAACAATAACCCCCAATCCATTGCGAACATTATCTTCAAAATATTGATCAAAAACAAAGTTTCCTAAAGAATAATATATTTTTTTGTTGTTATAAATTTCGGTTGACTGAATAACATGAGGATGAGAGCCAATAATTAAGTCCGCCCCTGCGTTTACAAATTGATGAGCTAAATCTGTAATTATTTCATTTGGCGTTGTTGTATATTCAATCCCCCAATGACATAAAACAATTATTAAATCTGTTTTAGATTTTAATTTTTGGATTTCACTTATTGTTTTAGACTGTTCAAGGCTTGTGCTTTCTGAAAACTCGTTATAGCTCACAAAAGCTATTTTAAGCCCGTCTATGTTTTTAATTATGCTTTTATTTCCATTATGAGCGCCAAAATATTCAACTTTAGCTTCGGATAAATATTTTTCAGTTGATTCTACTCCTGCATTATGAAAATTCAAAATATG
>Ga0172381_10007811_pt1 | contig 10534 bp, 17 predicted proteins | sample Leawel6488metaG_FD_119754 | JGI IMG/M metagenome (GOLD analysis project Ga0172381, IMG submission 119754) | Leachate microbial communities from a municipal landfill in Southern Ontario, Canada - Leachate well 64-88 metaG | ecosystem: Engineered > Solid waste > Landfill > Unclassified | place... | reverse complement strand
TGTTTTTACCGGAGCTCTCGAGACATACCACATCCTGAGCTCCGTTGCCGAACTGCTCTTTCGAATAACTGATAAGATTACCGGTTCTATCCAGGGTCATCCTGGACCTTGTCTCCGTAAAAAGAAGCCCGAAAGGTTCTAAATCCACCGACTTGTATATGATCTTGTCGTCAGTAATATACTTGTCCACCTTTATGTTTCCCGTATCGTGACCGTCGAGGTTTACAGTATAAAAGAATACTTTATGCTTCTCCCTGTCGAGATACAGCAGTGACCCCGCGAAGAGAAGGAGGCCGGATAATAATACCGCTAATACAGCAAGATATATTTTTCTCATTTATAATAGGTCTAACGATATGACTTCGGAGGTCAACTTGCCGGACCATCTTCCAAATGACTTTGTAGGTTTCTCGCCCTCTCTGAGTTCTACAAATATCTCAGTAGGGCAGCTTGTTATGATCGTCTTGAATTTTAACGTCTGTCCGGGCTTCAGAGAGTATATCGGATGCGCGTAGCTGTACAGGCGCGGCCGTGAAGGGTGACTAAAGACTGTACTGCCCAGCGCAGGTTCCTGTGGATGAGCAATGAGCTCATAGATAGACGCGCTATCTTTGTCAAGAAAGTTCAGTTTTAATACCAAATTCACTAGCTCTCTCGGCCCTTTATTGGTTATGGCGCCTTCTATTATCGGTTTTCCCTTAAGCGCTCCGGTATTTTCAATCCTTGCATCAAGGCCGAATATATCCAAATGCCTGGAGTAGACTTTGGCTTTCGATTTTTCTAAAAGTTCCTGGTAGATCCTGCCAAATTCTCTGCTCTTAAATTCAATATAAACAGAGTATCCTATCAGTGTCATTATCAAGACCAGTGCTATGACAACACTTGATACCAGGGCGACTATAAGGCTCTTTCTCTTTATTATCACGCTTTCTCAAGCCCTCTCGTAGTTCTGTACATTTCTCTTATGATGCCAAATATACGCGTGTATTCCTCAGACTTATAATCGGGGTAAGTCCATGGCCAAAAGTCAAAATGTTTATCCTTGTAATGAAGTGTAACTTCCGCGAATATACCCTTCCCTACATGAACTCTATGCGAATAATCCTTTGTGGATAAAAGTACCAGCTTTGCCATATCCACATAGCCAGGGTCGATGTTGACGGTTCTTTTCCCGCAGATGCAGAATCTCTTTTCAATATCGTTGGTCAGGAGCTTTATGTTAGCTATCGTTTCCAGCCGCACAAGCCCTTCAAAACTAAAGAACCTTCTTTTTAATGAACTACCCATCTCCTTACTATAGTAATCTGTATATGTAAAGTCCAACACATCGCTCTTAAAATCTATCCGGTTTTTAAACCTCTTCTCAAGTATCGTGCCTATCTTGTCGAGCAATGTTCCATCGCTCGATATGACTCCGGCGATGAGCTTAACTTTACCGGGGGGATATATCTTGCCCATACGCGTACTTTTGCTAACTTTTGGATTCGAGACGGGTTAAAAATTCCGAAAGATGAATACCTGCGGGCTCTTTAACAGAGATGAATTTTAAACCGCTGAAGAAGAATCTTTTGCCCGAAGGATCCTTCTTTTCGGCGTCGTTGGTCCAGACGACCTCCGCCTCAAGTTCAATCGTCCGTTTCTTTTCGGAAACATAAACTTTCAGTCCTAATACGCAGCCTTCCGGCAGCTTCTCATCGAGAAGCAGTTTCATCCCCCCCTTAGAAATATCAACCGTTGTGCCGTTTTTGAGACTTGACCTTTTCTTTACAGCATACTCCACTTCGAGGTTATTATTGAATCTCTCGTGTATGCGCCTTTCTTCTCCGTCCCAGCATTCCTCGATCCTGGCGTGAGGTATAACTCTTTTCGTTGCGATCTTCTCATGGTTCCAAAGCATCGCCAATGTTATGGACAGCAGAACAAGAAAAATCGTCCCTATAATTAAAAACATCTACTCTCCGCTCTTTCGCTTTATGTAGCCGGCTATGATCTCTTTGTCTTTGTCGGAAAGATCCTCGAAGAAGATGGCTACGTCATAATGTTTTATGACCCCATCTATTGTAACCGGGTGCTGACGTACCACCACGCCGCTTACTTCGAGATCTTTTAAAGCGCCTTCCTTTGCCGGATCGGGTATCATGAGCATAAGCTTTACCCGGGACATGAGAGGAAGTTCCTTGTCCAGTTTGCAATAGACGCCGGAAGAGCTTATATTCATTGTATGCGTTATGGAATCAAAATCGTCGAGCCTTAACTTAAGGGATAACCCTTCGTCATTTACACGCGGAAACTTTCTTCTCTCTTGAGACACCATCGCTTTGATCTCCTGCTATACGGTTCTTAACTTGTAATCGATCTCGCCCAATCCCAGGCTGGACGCGTACTTTAACTGCACTTTCCAATCTATTTCAGGGTGCTCCTGCCTGAATATATCCTTACTCCTCAAGCCGTTCAGTATTTCAGCGGACGCCGAATCGATACTGACAAGATCGTTTGACGCAAGTATCCCGATATCCTCTACGATCTTTGGATCATCCTTGGCAAGGCAGTCGCAGTCTCTTGTGACGTTTGTCAAAAAATTTATGTAACCGATCTTTCTATCGACCGATTCAATAGCACCGCAAGCATATTCTACCATCTTCTCTTGTAAATTTGCAAGTGTTTCGCTCCATTTGGCGCTCAAAGCTTCAGTCTTGCATACTACGACGCATTCGCCGCACCCTATACAGTTCGCCTCGTCTATTCTTGCTTTGCCGTTCTTAAGCGTTATGGCGTTCGCAGGACAATTTGAGGCGCATAGTCCGCATCCGACACACTCTCCGGGATTTAGATCCGGTACTATACCGCAATGCTGTTCAAACTTGCCGCGGCGCGAGGCGCATCCCATTCCGAGATTTTTTATAGCACCCGCAAAGCCGGTCATTATATGCCCGGTTATGTGTGTGAGGGCCAATAGGCTGTCGCAGTCAGTTATGTCAGAAGCTATCTTGACTTTGGAGAAACGTTTTTTGTTTATCTCTATATCGGTGTAATTTCTCCCCCATAGTCCATCCGCGATTATGACGGGCACGCCCATCTCTTGAAAACCGAAGCCATGGTTATAGGCCAATCTTAAATGATCCACGGCGTTCGTTCTTTTGCTCTGTTTGTACAGCACATTAGTGTCTGTAAAAAATATGTTGTTTGTTATTGACCGTAAACGCGCAACAAGTCCTTTTAGCCATGCGGCCTTTATATGCCCCGTATTCCCTTCTTCTCCGAAGTGTATCTTTATGCCGGTGTAATCGTCTTTTTTTAAAAATCCGAGTACCCCTGATGCGTCGATCAGCGTATTAAGTTTCCGGGCCATGACCTCATCCGACTCACCATTTTTGACCTTGACCATAAATACATCGCTTGCCATATTATGCCTCTTTTTCGGTTATTACCTTTATGCCGTTTCTTTTCAGAAGAGCTGTCAAGACGCCATCCCCGTCCTTCAGTATGCCCGAGAAAGTCCCGTCGTATATACGTCCTGCGCCGCATGTGGGGCTATTCGATTTCAATATGGCTTCTTTTATACCATATTTTTTTACCACTTCTAATACTTTACCTGCTCCCGCGATAAGCGATTTTGTGACGTCCCTGCCGCTGGAGCTTACCGCTATGGCCTTTCCGTCGAGAAGATCATTTCCGTCGCCTCCGGAAAGCTCGATATTTTCTCTGGGCACGCCAAGCGAAGCGAATACTTCCGGGCACAGAGCTATACATATGCCGGTCTTAACCAGCTCGAGAATCTTATTATTGAGGTTATTTTTGCCGCGGAATGTGCAGTCGATCCCTGCGAGGCAGGCGCTTACCAACAATCTTTTACTTTGCCGAGAATCCATAACGGCCTATCTTCTTGCCGAGTGACCAGTATTCACCCTGATTGAATACGATAGGCGTGGCCTTGGAGTAATCCATATTGCCTTCGTTGTCGAGGACGGAAGTGTCGCGGTGAACCTTGACCACTTCGCCAATGAACATGTCATGTGCGCCAAGGCCCAATATCTTGGTCACTTTACATTCTATGTTTACGGGGCACTCTTTTATCAAGGCCGACTTTACTATCGAAGGATCGCCTTTTGTGAAGCCGCAAAGATCGAACTTATCTTTATCGCGTCCGGATACGGTGCCGCAGATGTCCACCTCTTTAAGGAGATCTTGCTTGGGAATATTGACTATAAAAGCACCCGAATTTTTTATAAGATCATGCGAATGTCTGGAAGGTCTGATAGAGACAGTTAAAAGCGGCGGTTTTGAGCACGCTACCCCGCACCACGCTATCGTTATTATATTCGCCGAATCCCGATCCCCGCAGCTTACAAGAACCACAGGCACAGGATATATTGCTTCGCTCGGCGCCGCTATAATTTTTGGCATTTATAAAACTTACTATTTCGTTCCTGTTTCAGCCGGCAGATCTTTTGCCTCCGGGCTTGCTTTCTTTACAGTAGTCTTAAAACACCTTTGCGTGCAGTAATATTTTCCGTTTCTATAGTAATAACGTTTCTTTTTTATAGATTTGTTGCACACTGCGCAATTTGACGGCTTCACTTTTTTCGCCTCTTCCGGCTTAGCGGCTTCTGCTTTGGGCGCTTCCGCCTTAGGGGCTTCGACTTTCGGCGCATCCTGCTTGGGCGCTTCAGCTTTTGGTGCCTCTGCTTTAGGGGCCTCGACAGGTTTTCCGGCATTTGTATTCTCAGGTTTTATATCTTTTTTTTCTTCGCTCATTATGTCCTTTCCAACAATTTAAGCCACTGGGCGTATATGTATTCCAAAAATCTCCCTTTATCAAAACTGTCGATCTTGGTGAACTTCACACCGGTTTCGTATATTTTTTTCTTCGGCTCCATGATCGATTCTTTTTGCCAAGCTACGCTGCATGATACGAATATGGGGACATTGTCTCCGGGAACGTCTACGGATAGATTCAACTCCGAGCCCTGATTTAGCGGCGTATCCAGGAGAAGCAGAGCCCCTTCTTTGCTTATATTGCTGATCTCATAAGTTCTCTTTATGCCTCTGCCTATCTCGCAGAGCGCGTTCATGATAATATCGAATCTTACAAATCTTCTTCTTTCGATCATAAAACCCTTTATTTCTTTAGACAAAAATAAGGGGAAGAAATTTCTTTCTATCCCCTTATTTTTGAGTGCAAATTATTACTTGCCCTTAAATACAAACTCCGGTTCCAATACTGGATTGTAGCCTTCCGGTATCGGGAATGGGAATGTCACCGTCTCGTAAACGCCGGCGCCAGTCCTAACGATCGTCATTCCTACACCTTTTGCTAATCCAATAGTAATACCAGAGAGAGGATTGTCTTCTACGCTTGTATCATAAATGTTCTTAGGTAATTCTACCCAGCCAGTTACGATATTCGCGACTCCTCTGTATAGTTTCTTTCCCATATCCTGTGCATAGCTAGCAGAAGCCATGTTAAGGATCATCAATACAGCAACGCATATAATTATACCCTTTAATAAGCTTTTCATCTTGTTTTTTCACCTCCTTTGCTATGAATTTGTTTTAAGTATAACACAGGTAGTGTGATTTGTCAAGGTCTCTCAGGCACAATTATTCTATTTTTTGCTCTTTGTTTGCGATTTTAGTATCTCTTCGACCGCTTCGGATATCCTGTCCCTGTCCTCAGGCCGCACGTCTATGAACTCTACGCCGGTATCGTAAATATAACTGCCTTTTTGCTTAGGTTCCGACTTTTTTACTACCCATACAACGGTGCCGCCGCATTTTATAGGCGGCCGGGTATCTTCCAGGAATAGCTCCAGATCCACCCCCTGGAACAGCCCCAGGTCCTCCTTTATCATTACGCATATACCGCCTGCCCCTATGTTTTCTGTATGTGTCGATATGGTCTTAGCGGTAAGCCTCTTCTTTATCGTTATGAGACACTTATAACTCGCTCTTGGAAATTTTCTTCTGTTTATTCCGTTCCACATAAAATGAGTCTCCTCTCGGATGTTGAGATATTCATTACAAAAGACAGTATACATAACGAATATTTAAAAAGCAAGAGATTATTCGTTTGCATTAAGCTGTGTTTGGATATATAATCTGAGTCAGATATGTATAGACAATTCTTTGGCCTCAAAGAGAAACCTTTTAATATAACCAGCGACCCTAACTTTCTTTACTTAAGCCGCGTTCATAAGGAGGCCTTCGCTCACCTGATATATGGGGTCAAAGAGAGAAAAGGGTTCCTTGAGATCACCGGTGAAATAGGTGCCGGTAAGACCACGTTGTGCCGCGCTCTGCTGAACCATCTGGATGCCAATACAAAGAGCGCATTTATCTTTAACTCCACCCTGCCAGAGATGCAGCTATTTCAGACTATCTTAGAGGATTTTGGCGTGTCTGTTGAAAAAAGGACGAAGGCCTCGATGCTAAGGCAATTCAATAACTTTTTACTCGAGGAGCTTTCTAAGAATAATAACGTCATTTTGATCATAGATGAAGCACAGAATCTCAAGGCTCAGGTGCTGGAGGAGCTCAGGATATTGTCGAATATGGAAACGGAAAAAGAAAAATTATTCCAGATGATACTGGTTGGACAGCCGGAACTCAGAGAAAAACTCAATGCCCCTAGCCTGAGACAGTTGCGTCAGAGGATAGGCGTAAGGTTTCACATAACGCCTTTATCTAACAGCGAAATAGGCGAGTATATATATCATAGGCTTAAAGTTGCCGGATCCTGCGGAGATATATCTTTTTCCGAAGACGCCCTTGATACTATTTATAAGTATTCCGGAGGCATTCCGCGTCTCATAAATACAGTTTGCGACAAGGCGCTCCTGTCGGCTTACGTTGCAGGGACGAAGTATATAGACTCCGCTGTGGTAGAAAAGTGCACGAGAGAGATAGAGGGGCTCGTATTGACATGAGTATAATCCAGGAAGCGTTGAAGAAAGCGCAGACTACATACGTCAAAGAGACCGTAAAAGCGGTATCGCCGCAAAAGTCCGATATAGGCGTCGAATCCGCAGCGCAAAAGTCTCATGGTGCGGCAGCGCCGTACGTCAAACTAATGCCGGGGGTGATATTACTGGTCATTCTAGCCGGATTAGGATTGAATTCATTTTCATCGAAGAATACTGCCGGAACCGCGAAGGGCGGGCCCTATCACGATGTAAGTTATAAACTGGCCATTGAAAATGCCGCTATGACAGGTTCTTCCGATGCGGGCTTCGGCATACAGACGCAGGTTTTAGCTTCTCCTATAAAAAGCGCTATCTCATCGGGCGCGGCGTTTGTCAACGCTCCCGATCTTGAGCTGAACGGTATAATGTATCTGGAGGAGAGGCCGCGCGCTATAATTAACGGGAATATGGTTGAAGTGGGAGAGTCCGTGAACGGCGCCAGGATAAACGCCATAACCAATAGTAGTGTTTTGTTAAATTATAACGATCTGGATATTACTCTGAAACTTAAGGAGTGATCTTTATCCTTCTTATAGCTTTATATCTTCAATTCAAGATTGTGTATCTTGAATCCCGCGACATCTAATGCTTCTATCTCTTTAAACCCCTTGCGGAGGCACAGGTTCATGGCGTCTTTCATCCTGTCGGTGCATCTGAAGGCTATGCGTTTGTAACCTTTCTCTTTACAAAACTCTATTGCTTTATCAAGAAGTTCTGTGCCGTAACCTTTCTTGCGATGCTTGATATCAACGAAGAGCCTTCTTAAAAGAGCGCTCTCTTCAGAGTCCTCTTTTATTCCTACCGTGCCTACGATATCACCGCTATGTTCTATGATCATAAAAGAGTCTTTTTTACCGCCATAAACCTCATCTATCCTGGCGAGGTCGCTATCGGAGTAGGCATTCTTGTCGAAAGGATACTCTTTAGTAAGTATCGATAATATAAGATTCTTTACACCGTCAGTATCCTGCTTTGAAAATATTCTTAAAGTATGCATAGATATCAAAATCTCCTTAATTGACCAGGCGTTTCTTCACGGCCTCGGTTACCACACGGTCCGGCACGGCCTCTACTACGCGGGCGTTTCCCACAGCATAAGGCAGTACGAACCTGTTCCTGTTCCGCGCGAACTTTTTATCACGCAGATGAGCTTCGTATATTTTGTTAAAATTCAAATCCTCTACTTTTGTCGGCAGGCCGCACTTCTTTATAAGGCTTTCGATCCTTTCGGCATCGTTCTTTTTTATCAAATTCAGCCTGAAGGCAATATCTGCCGCCGCGCACATGCCTATTGCTATTGCCTCTCCATGACTATATTTATTCGAATATGAGGCTGCCGTCTCTATTGCGTGGCCGATCGTATGTCCGAAATTCAAAATTATTCTCTTCCCTTTTCTGTCGAGTTCGTCCTCTTCAACAAGACGCGCCTTTATTCTGATCGACCGCATCACAAGATGTGCTATAGTTTTTTTATCCAGATCGATGGCCTTCCTGTAGTTTCTTTCGAGATAAACAAAGAGAGCCCTGTCTTTGATGACCCCGTACTTTATTATCTCAGCCAACCCGCTGCGCACCTGTCTCGGAGAAAGCGACATCAGTACGTTTATATCGGATATGACGACCCTAGGCTGATAAAATGCCCCCGCAAGATTTTTTGCCGCGAAAAGATCGATAGCGGTTTTGCCGCCAACGCTGGAGTCGACATGAGCCAGTAAAGTTGTGGGGATCTGCGCATATGGTATGCCTCTTTTATAGACGGCAGCCGCGAAGCCGGCCAGATCGCCTACAACACCGCCGCCGAGCGCTATGATGAATATCGACCTGTTCCTGTCATAAACAGCAATACGATTTAAGACTCTTAAGAGGATGTGAGGTGATTTAGCTTTCTCTGAGTCAGGAAGGATTTCGAATTTTACGCTGATACCGGACCTGTTGAGTGACCTCTTGAGCGTTTTGCCGTAAGCGCGTTCAAGGGTTTTATTTGTTATTACTACGGCATCCGTGCCAATGTCGAGCTTTTTGATGATGACGCCGCTATTCGATAGAAGTCCGTCTCCTATCAGGATGTCGTAGGACCTGGCGCCTAAAGAAACTTTAACTCTCTTCACTGTTTGATGGGGTTACTACCTATTTTTTCGCTTCCTTCTTAACTTCTGCCGCCGGCGCTTTAGCTCCTTCTTTTGCCGCAGGTTTTGCCGCTTCTTTACCCGGCGCCGCCCCTGCAACCGCTCCTTCCGCCGTCTCTTCGCCTTCAACAGCCGCGGCCTTCTCCTTCTTTATCTTGAATCTTGTTACTTTAACTTTGGGTAATCCGAACACGGAATCCTTTTTCTCATCCCATTTCTCTTTGTCCTGAAGTGTCCGTATCCTCTCGTAGCGCTTTAGGACCGATCTCTGCTTCTTATCTTTATCAGACGAACTTAAGCTCGGGTGCTGTGACATCCTTTGTTACCTCCTCAAATTTTCGAAGTATCTCTTCGTTCCTTATCTCAACCTGACGTATGCATCTCGATGCATCTGTCTAACCTTGTTTAAAATACCCTGGGCACTATCCTTACTTTGAAAAGATCCTATGGATGCCAGATAGTAAGGCTCTCCGTAGTATACAAAAGCCTCAAAGCCGGCCTTCTTTAATTTGCCGACCTCTATTAGAGCGAGATCTTCCCGTGAGAAGGCGCCAGCTACTACCATATACGGCTTTGTCTTATCAAAAACTGTTTTAGCTTTAACCGCCGTTAACGGCGAATTGATCTTCGGCGTTATATTTGTTGCCGCGGAGTTCTTGGCGATAGCTATAGGAACTGCGGCCAACTTCACCATTGCTGCCGGTGCCGGAACATTATCTCTGGCTATAGTTCCCACAGCCATAAACTTAGCATAAGCAGCCGACCTGCCCTTTTCCACGCCAAGCGCGAAAAAGACCACTATAAGCATTATTACACCTATAGCTGCAAATACCATCTTCTCCGGCGTTAAGGTTACTGCAAAGTCGGTTCTGGGGAAGATATTGCCGAATCTTGCCGTGGCCTTCTTCGGGTAATCAAATTCAAACAGTTCCTTTTGATATTTTTCAGTTTCCATAACAGCGAAATATTATAACATTCATTACCGATCCTGTCAACTTGCTTGGTTAAGCAGGCTCGTCAATCTTTCATGGTAACCATTCCAAAATTGAGCCGGAATATTTTGCCGGTTATTTGAACTGACGGTGAGTTTAAGTTTCCCTTGACCTTGACCGAAAAGCTCTTCCATTCGTTCGGTTCATCCTGCATTATGACGGAATGAAGTTCGGGCGGTATCTCTTTCAGGACCTCTTTGGAAAAGTATATAGTCACATCTATATCCACAATGTTATTGTAGTATAGATCTCCGGTAAGGATAAGCCGCATATCTTTTCCGTCAGCCGAAAATCTCTTTATCGTTATTCCGTTCGAGAATATTTCCACCAGGCCCGAAACCTCCTTGTACATCCATCGCCCCTCGAATGGCATGGCGATGAGCTGCGAAAGCGTGTCGTAGGTTGTCTTATTCTTATTGGTCTTGTCCTTTAAAAAGTGTACATCTTTGAATTT
>Ga0172381_10007810_pt1 | contig 10534 bp, 6 predicted proteins | sample Leawel6488metaG_FD_119754 | JGI IMG/M metagenome (GOLD analysis project Ga0172381, IMG submission 119754) | Leachate microbial communities from a municipal landfill in Southern Ontario, Canada - Leachate well 64-88 metaG | ecosystem: Engineered > Solid waste > Landfill > Unclassified | place... | reverse complement strand
GAGTTTTTGAAGGAAAAAATCCTAACCGGGAATTTGCCGGAGAGTTCCAATCAAGGAAGTATAATTGAAAGATATAATGTTTTATCGGAACAGATTAATCATGATTTAAATACGGTTGATTTAGGTAAAATAAAACCACTCAAGGTCGTGGCCGACACCGCCAACGGGATGGGCGGGCAATACCTGGAAGCTTTGTTTAACTATCTCCCCTGTGAACTGGTCAAAATGAATTTTGCTCTGGATGGTTCTTTTCCGGCCCATGAAGCCGACCCGCTGAAGGCTGAAAATGTGGCTGATTTGGAAAAGATGGTGGTCTCGGAACAGGCGGATTTGGGCATTGCTGTGGATGGCGACGGTGATCGCGTTTTCTTTGTGGATAACCTGGGGAGAGTGATAAATCAGGCGATTATCAGGGGTATTTTAGCCAAATTATTCTTGCAAGATAAGCCGGGAGCCAAAATAGGTTATGACGTTCGGCCGGGTAAAATTACACCTGATTTGATCAGCAAAAATGGCGGGGCTCCAACCGTTACTCGTGTCGGACATTCTTTGATTAAAGAGCAGATGCTCAAAGAAGATATCTATTTTGCAGGAGAGTCTTCCGGCCATTTTTTCTTGAATATGGAGATGGGTTGTTTTGAAGTGCCGATGATTGTGATTTTGAAACTATTAACCGAATTTTCTGATAACAGTAAAGGCGTAGCGGAACAGATTGAACCCTATCAAAAGTATTTTAACTCGGGTGAGATTAACAGCGACGTCAAAGACAAAACAAAAATTTTTAGACTGTTGGAAGAAAAATATAGCGAGGCCGAGATTAATAAATTGGACGGTATTACTGTCACCTATCCCGATTGGTGGTTTAACGTTCGCGCTTCCAATACCGAGAACAAAATGAGATTAAATTTGGAAGCCATTCGACAAGCCTTGATGGAAGAAAAACGGGATGAGGTTCTGGGAATTATCAGAGGGTAAATAAATTTTTTAGATAATATAAAAAGCACTTCTGGATTAGAAGTGCTTTTTGATTATAGCGTCTACCTAAATTTTTCTAATTCTTCACACATCTCACTGAAGCCCCCATGGTTCGGTAAAGGGCGGCGGCGACGACATCGGCTGTGCCATCCAGATCAATAAAGTAGGAGTAATAGGGATAGGAATGAGGTGTTGCTGTCCAGATAACGTCATAAGATCCCAGGCCTGAAAATGAACCGTTAGTCGCGCGGAAACTGGCCGGTACGGCGGAAAAACCATAAATATCGGTCCCATTCCAAGCGATAGGAGTATGACCGCTGCTAGCCGTTATCTTTCCCCCGGCAGTAGTACAGGTGCCACCGGTAATGCTACAACCAGGATCGGCATTTTGAGCTAAGGTTTGGATTTCGGTTAAAGTTGAAACGTGCCATCCGGTGGGACAGACACCCTGTCTCAGAGCGATGGTAAAATCGCAATCATTATCATCGGTGTCGCAAACGGCCGGGTTAGTACTGCAATCATAATTATTGTCATTACACTTATTAGGAAGGCCCATCATCTCCGTCCAGGAATAAAGCGCTCCGTAGTTTGAGCAATAGGTCAGGTTGTTTTCATAACAATATTTTTCAATGGCACTGAGCGAAAAAGTATCGTCCGGATCAGTGGCGCAAGTCGTGCCCACACTACATATCTGGGTGCCAACGTTTAGATTATCGGCCAGCCAGCATTGAGAGCCGATTAAGGTGGTGGCATAAGATTGACCGCCATAAGAAAAATTATCACCGCAGACAAAACAGCTTTGGTCTAACACCCCTTGCGGTGTGGCACATTTTTGGCCGGAACTGACATTGCCGACTGGAGTGGATAAACAGAAATCTATTTTGTAACTGGTGCTGGTTGCGGTGGTGCTGTAGGTATATTCACTGTCAGGGCAAGCGCCGTCATTTTTGGGAGAAGGATTATTGGGTAAAAGAGCCATGTAAGTGGAAGAAGAACTGGAACCCATCAAGGTACTGCCGAAAGTTATGGAGTTAGGATATTGTCCTTCGTTATAGAAATACATTTGCAGGGCGGCTCGGACAGAATCAATTTCCTTGAGTCTTTTTATATCGCGACTTTTCTGTCTGATAGTGCTGACCGAAATGGTGGCGATGCCTGTGATTATCCCGATAATCGCCAAAACCACCAGTATTTCTACCAGGGTAAAGCCGGAACGAAAATTCTTCGTTTTATTCTTGAAAATCATGTTTTTAGTTAGACCAATTTAAGGCGTCACTTAATATGCCCCCGGCAGATATCATGGGAGTACCGGACGAGCTGTCTATATTAAAGACGTCTAATAACGAAAGAGTATGAGTAGCTCCTGCCAGTAATGTCAGGACGGCATATCGGGGAGTATTTTCTTCTCTTAGCTCTATTCTTCGGACACCAGTAAGACTGGCATCGCCCCAATTATCAGCGAATTTAAAAGCGTAATAACGATAAGCGGTTGAATTGGTTACTGTAATATATTGGGGGTCGGCAACGTTGCTGGCAGGATGTTGAGCAAATTGGGAGATATCGGTAGTGAGCTGTGTCCAGGTTCCATCGTTGGCATAAACTAAGTCATCAAAATCTGTAGCAGAATTACTGCCCCATAATGTAAAGTTTTTTACTCCTCTGGTAGTCGCAGTCCCAAGGTGGTGTACATTTTCGTAATATACTTCTTTTATTGTTTTGGCGCTTCCCAAATCAATATGAAATCTTTGATTTGTGTTTACGGAGGCCATCCAAGCAGCATTTGGATAACCATCAATAACCGATTTACCGGGGTCTGTGGCAAAATAGGCATAATAACTAGAGCTATAATATGTTGTCGCTTTGACATAAGTAGCTGATTGAGCTGGTGGGTATTCTGAATTTGATCTTTTTATAGTTTGATGTGAAACAGTGGCGCTATTTATAAAATCACCTGAAATTAAAATATTGCTGGCCAGTTTAGTTACGGCCAATGTGGCCTGAGTAATATATAATCCCCAAACAGTATAACCGTTCATATCTAAAAACATATTTCCAACTTTGAGATAATATCCGGTAGTTACAAAAGTTCCGGCTGTATAAGTCAAAGAAGCTAATGAATTACCAAAACTAATATCAGAAGCAAGGGTTATTGTCCCGGTGGTGTTTATAACTATTGGTATATTCCAAGTGCCGGTGGTTAGGGTTGTGCCATCCCAGTTTCCAGTTCCATTTAATATAATTGTCCCCGTTCCAGTTATTGAGCCAGTCGTTGTATTTGTTGTTAAATTACCGCCAACATATAAATCGGCGCCATTTATGGAAGTAGGAACGGTTGCCGCTCCTAATGACGCATATCCGGCCGCAGTAAAATCACTTAAAAGATTATAGTTTGAAGTTCCCGTCCAGATTATATTGTTCCAGATCATTCCGTCGGTATCAAAACTTGTTGAACTATTACAGATTAAGATGTTATTTGTTGTGATCATTGTCCCGGCAGTGTAGGTTATTGTCCCGACTGAATATCTAATGTTTCCACTAACAGTGATAGTTCCGGCGGTATTAAAGGTTAGATTGTTTCGTAAATATCCCGTGCTGGAATTACTCCAAGTGCCGGTGCCATTCATCACTAAATTCGTTGTGCCCGAAGCCGTACCGGTAGAAGTTGTTTTTAAATCGCCAGAAATATATACAGTATTTTCATTAATTGCTACTGCGCCGGAGCCGCTTAGTGTCAAATCAGTGACGGTTAGATCGGCTGATAAGGTATATGTAACGGTGGCGCCACCTAACGCAATGACATTCCAGGTTATGCCGTCCAAGTCCAGTGTTGCCCCGTTGGCAAAAGCAAATGATGTTACATAGCTTTGAATTATTGTTCCGGCTGTATATTTCATTAGCCCAGCTCCTTTGCGGCAATAGCCACCAGAATTTCCGAGAGTAATAGTTCCGGCCGTATTTATTTCCATATCTAAACTTATATAAGCGCCACCTATCCAGGTTCCGGTTCCATTTAATACCAGATAAGTGGTTCCAGTTACCGCTAAAGTGTTTGTAGAAAAATTAGCGCCAGCATAGATAGCACTACCATTTATAACTTGAGCGGTAGTTCCATTCAAGGTTAGCGTTCCGTCAATATCCAGGTTGCTTGATAAGGTAAAAGTAGCGGAAGTCCCGCCGAAGGTAAAATTATTCCAGGTCATGCCATTGGTATTTAAGGTTGTAGAACCGCTCAAGCTTAGCAGGGAGCCCGTAGTGATCATTGTCCCGGTGGAATATGTCAACGCTCCAGTATCGTAATAAACGGTTCCTGATATAGTGATTGTCCCGGCGGTATTGAATGTCAAATTATTTTGCAATTGCCCCGTACTGGCGTTGCTCCAGGTTCCAGTTCCATTCATTATAATATTTGTAGTTCCCGAAATTACAAGGCTCGCAGTTACTTGAGTTAGACTGCCTCCCAAATATATTGTGCTCCCGTTTATTGTCGTGGCCGTAGTCCCACTTAAAGTCAGAGTTCCATTAACATCCATGTCGCTCGTTAAAGTATAGGTTATAGAAGTTCCTCCTAGAGTCACATTATTCCAGGCTATGCCATTAGTATTGAGCGTTGCCGTTCCTATTAAATTTAATGTTGAGCTGGTCGTGACTACTGTTCCGGCTGTATAGGTTATATTACTTATAGAGCTGGCGCCATAATTAACTATTCCTGAAAAAGTTATGGTTCCGGCTGTATTTATGGTTATGGCGATTCTAATTGTACCAGTCGTCGCATTAGGAGTTGAAATTGTACCGGTGCCATTCATTACTATGGTTGCCGTTCCGGTTAAATACCCGGTAGTTATACTGGAAGTTAAGCTACCTCCAATATTAACATTAAAGTATCCGCTAATTGTTGTGGCGACAGAGGTAATGCCTGCCGATAAATTACCGCCGATATTCAAATCGCTTAATAGAGTAACTAGAGTTGTGCTGTTAGTTATTTGGACATTATTCCAGGTCATTCCGCCAGTGTTTAAAACTACTGTAGTGTTAGCATAAATATATAAAAGAGACCCGGTTGTCACCATAGTCCCCGCAGTATAGGTCAATGTGCCACTGCCATAGTACACATTTCCACTAACGGTGATTGTTCCGGTCGTGTTAAATGTCAAATTGTTGTCTAATCTTCCAGTGCTGACGCTGCTCCAGGTTCCTGTGCCACTCATTACTATGTTTGTTGTCCCCGAAATATTGGATGAGGTATTTAAATATAGCTGTCCAGTTGTATAAATAGTATAACCATTTATAATATAGTTACCGCCCGGCCCAATTTGGAGGTTGCCAACTGTCCAATTATCTAACAATGTAGTGCTCGTGTGTATATACAGAATATTCGGCCAAACCTTTCCATTAGAAGTTAGGGTGCTTGCTCCTTCGGTGCTGAGATAGCCAGTTCCAGCAATGGTCATAGATGCACCAAGGGTTGCCCCGCCGTACACACTAATACTAAAAGTCATCGTAATGGTGTTGGTATAATTTGTGAAGTCGATAGCATTGGCTACTCTGGCACTTGTATTTATAGTACAATTCGGGCTGGAAGCATTAAAAGTCGTCACGTATCCATCTGTTGCGGTGGGAACGGTGCCCCTGGACCAGTTAGTAGCTGTTCCCCAATCGGAGTTGGTGGTTCCCAAAAAGACATTCTGACCGTTATCCACAAAGGTGGCCGTGACGGAGATATTGCCGGTAACATTGGTATCGGTTCTGGGGTTAGCGGTAGAATCGTCGCTCCAGTCAACAAAATCATATCCCGGATCAGGGACGGCGGTGACGGCCGAACCGTTTTCACCACTATTAACCGTCTGAGGAGAAGTTCCGGTGATACTGCCACCAGCTCCGGCGGTATAGGTCAGAGTAAAAGCATCGATAGAAAAGTTGGCGGTGACGGAAATATCATCAACCACAATAGTGTCGGTGCGCGGGTTGGTAGTAGAACCGTCGCTCCAATTAACAAAGCTATAGCCGGTGTCAGGAGACGCCAGAACTTCGGAGCCGTTTTCACCGGAACTGACTGTCTGCGGGGAGATGCCGACGATTGAACCGCCCGCTCCGGCGGTATAGGTCAGAGTATAAGCGATAATTGTGGAATCACAGGTGCCATGAGTAATACCTTGGCTAGTAGCGCAATTTATGCCTTTTTCAACCTGATCCGTATTATTGCCGACGCAGAATTCAATAAAAAAATTGTCATCCCCGTAAGCATTGGTGGAGGTGCTATATTGATATTCTTGATCGGCGCAGTCGCCATCGGCTCGCGGGGTGGGGTTGCTTGGCAGAGCGGCCAGGTAAGTAATTGGGGAAGAAGTGCTTTCTCCTATCAGCGCGCTGCCGAAAGTGAGGGTATCGGGATATTTACCTTCTTGGAGATGATAGCTTTCCAGAGCATTTTGAACTCTAACAATATCGCCGACTCGTTTACTGTTTCTTGATTTAGCCCAAGAAACATCATAGACCACAACTGACAAGGAAATGATGATGGAAATAATAAACAGAGTTATTAATAACTCTAATAGAGTAAAGGCCGATTGGCTTTTAGAGAAGATTTTCATACATTCCTATTCTATCATATTTAACAAAAAAATCGTAGAGTAAACTACGATTTTCTGTATTTTTTATAATTGGTTTTATTTTAAGCAATCGCTGACCATTTCCCCCGGAAAGTTATAGATTTGAGTGGTGGCACAAGGATATTTACCCTCCCCGTCCCAAACAATTCCCCATTCACCGCTAGTTCTGGCGGCCAAGAAAACGCCTTCATACTCACCTTTGACAGTGACAATCCCCTTAATATGGGTATTGTCTTCACGGGAAATATTAACTATGATGCTATCTTGAGTTTTCCCCAGTTTCTGGGCAAACAGATCTTGGAGCATCGTTAACTTATCTTTATAACTGATCTTTTCCACCGATACGGCTTGGTTATTATTTCCGGTTGGAGTCAAATTTGATTTGGAGAAAAATTTTATTCCCAGCCAAATGGCAAACGCCACGACAATTATGGCTGTGACAATGATAATAATAGATTGACGACGGTTCATATTTTAAGATAAGAGCCCTTTAAAATCTAGGGAGGAATGCAACGTAGAACTATTTCTTCTTCTTAGCAACTTTCTTCTTAGCAACCTTTTTAACAGCCTTTTTCACTGTTTTTTTGGCTACTTTCTTCTTTGCAACTTTCTTGACAGCTTTTTTAGCTGGTTTCTTTTTCTTAGTAGGCATATTTTTAAATGTTATTTTTAAATAGGAAAACCGACCTTATTTTCCTATGTTAATATACTAATAATTTAAAATTTGTATTAGTAGATAATTTAGAAAAATAAAGCGAACTTGCTTTTTGAAAAAGTTGATTCCTCCCTAGATTTTAAAGAGCTCAATAAAATTTCTTCTATCTATATTTTAGCAAATTTTTAAAAACAATACAAGTAATTTTAGTCAAATTTTTATTTTTCCGGAATGTTGATAGTCACCTCGTCGCCGACCTCTATCCCGTAGCGATCGGTCAGTCCGCCGTTTATCTCCAAAACATAGTTGACCGGAACGTCCGAACTATAAATATTTTGGGGCGGGTTGCCTTCCGGCCAGAGGTTGCTGGCAATCTTCATAATTTTATTATCAGCGATAAAGATGATGTCTAAAGGAAAATTCATATCGCGCATAACAAAAGTTCTCAGGTCATAATCGGTCCAGACAAACAACATCCCGCAAGTCTGACAAAGTGATTTGCGGTCGGACAGTCCGCGGTATTGTTCGGCGTCGTTTTGGGCCAATTCCACGGTAATTTTGACGTTTTTACTTAACGCCACATAGGTTTCCCGGCGCTTTAATTGGCCAATCATAAAGTAAAATAAGCCGCCGATCATGGCCAGGAGCAAGAGGCCGATAATGATATTTTTGGGTTGAGCCGAATTATTTTCCATACTATTCGCTTTGATAGATTTTTTTAAAAAATAATTGTTTGACACCTTCCACCACTAACAGGTAAATGAGGACCAGGCCAAAAATAGTTAAAAAGATTTGCGGGGTCAGAGGATTAAAACCAAAGAAGCCGCCAATCCGAGGCATGGTCAAAATAACTCCCAAGAGAACCGCCCCGATAGTCGACAGCAGGAGATATTTACTGGGGCGCGATTGCAAGAAAGGGATGCGTCGGGTTCGGATGATGTGGATAACTAAGACCTGGGTGGCCAGTGATTCCACAAACCAACCGGCTTGGAAGGTGGCCTCCGAAGCTTTGAAAACGAAAAATAAAATTACAAAAGTGAGAATATCAAAAACCGAACTGATGGGGCCGAAGATAATCATGAATTTTTTAATCATTTTCAAATCCCAATGCTTCGGTTTTTTTAAGTATTCGGCGTCCACATTATCCGAAGGAATGGATAGCTGGGAAGTATCATAGAGAAAGTTATTCAGCAGTATTTGGCTGGGCAACATCGGAAAAAATGGTAAAAATAATGAGGCGCCGATTAAAGAAAACATGTTGCCAAAATTGGAGCTGAGCCCCATCATGATATATTTCATGGTATTGCCGAAAGTTTTTCGACCTTCCAGGACGCCTTCCATCAGTTCTTGCAGACCTTTTTTCATTAGAATAATGTCGGCCGTTTCTTTGGCGACATCCACGGCGTTATCCACGGAAATGCCGACGTCAGCCATTTTGAGAGAAGGAGCGTCATTAACGCCGTCGCCCAAATAACCGACTACCGATCCGCCTTGGCGCAGGACTTCAATTATCTTTTCTTTTTGCATGGGAGAAAACCGGGCAAAAATGCTGGCCGAGCGAGCTTTAATAAGCATTTCATCGTGGCTCAGTTTATTGATATCAAATTCATCTCCGGTAATTATCCCTTTGATTTTTATATCCAAATCTTCGCAAATCTTTTTAGCCACGAGTGGGCTATCCCCGGTGATAATCTTCATCTCAATCCCGTGGCTGGCCATGAAGGCGACAGTCTCCTTGGCACTTATTTTCGGAGGGTCGTAGAAGGCGACAAAACCAACCAGAATCATATCTTTTTCATCAGTAATAGTGTATTTATCTTTGTTTTCGGCCACATTTTTGGTGGCGATGGCCAAAACTCTAAAACCTTGGCTACTTAAATCATCATATAATTTGGTGGCCGTAGCGAGCTCGGTCGGATTAAATTTTTGGTCTTTATTATTTTGACGGTACAAACTGCAAATTTTGAATATCTCTTCCGGCGCACCCTTGGTGGTCATCGTCCTTTGATTATTTTCTTCGTAAACAATAGAGGACCGACGGCGCATAAAGTCATAGGGAATTTCATCGATTTTTTTAGCTTGGTCAACTGACAGATGTTTGAAGTCTAATATCGCTTTGTCCAACAAGCTCTTAATTCCCGTTTCAAAGTAGCCGTTGAGATAGGCGGTCTTGAGAACTGATTCGGTGGAGACGCCCTCGTTGTTGAGATATTTAACCACGGTAATTTTATCTTGCGTCAGGGTGCCGGTCTTATCGGTGCAGAGAATGTCCATACTGCCAAAGTCCGGAATGGCATTTAATCTTTTGACGATAACGCCCTTTTTGGACATTTTTATCGACCCCTTGGCCATATTAACGCTCATAATCATCGGTAGTAGTTCGGGGGTAACGCCCACGGCCACAGCGATGGAAAAGATAATGGACTCCATGATGTCCTTCCTTTGAATGGCATTGATAAAGAAAATGATGACTACAATAAAGAGAATCACTTTGATAATCAAAAATCCAAAATCACGGATGCCCAATTCAAAAGCGTTGACTTCATGGCGGTCTCCCAGTTTGGCGGCAATTTGGCCATACTCGGTGTTGAGCCCTGTCTTGACGGTCAGATAACGAGCATAACCGGAGATGACATTAGTTCCGGAAAAAATTTGAGCTGACTTGATATCGTTAGTCGTTTTTTCCGTAGGGAAACTTTCTCCGGTGAGTACCGATTCATTGACGAAGAAGTCATCAGCTTCCAGCAGAATACCGTCTGTGGGGATAATGTCTCCAGCCGAGAGCAGAACAATATCTCCCGGAACGATTAATTTGGTAATAATCTCTTTTTCCTGGCCATTTCTGAGAATATTGGCTTTGAGGGCTAGATTTTTAGCGATTTTTTCCGCGGCCTTGGAAGATTTTCGCTCTTGATAGAAGTTTAAAATCACGCTAAAGAAAATCATGGAGAAGATAATAGCGGCGCTTCGGTAAGAACCGGTGAAGGCCGAGAAGGTGGCAGCCACGATTAAAATAATAATCATGGGATTTTTGAAGTAAGCTAGAAACTTAAAAATACCCGGAACTTTTTTCTGGCGAGAAATATCATTAGGGCCGTAGAGCTTTAATCGAGCGCTAGCCTCTGGCTCGCTTAAACCTTTTTCGGAAACAGCTAACAGCTGATACATTTCAGTGGCGCCTTTAGTTTGATAATTTTCGATTGGGTTATAATTCATATCTATTATTATAGCAAATAAAACAAAAAAAGCGGAGTAATTCCGCTTTTTGTTTTTAGTAATATTAATCTTTCAGTCAGCG
>Ga0172381_10007809_pt1 | contig 10536 bp, 11 predicted proteins | sample Leawel6488metaG_FD_119754 | JGI IMG/M metagenome (GOLD analysis project Ga0172381, IMG submission 119754) | Leachate microbial communities from a municipal landfill in Southern Ontario, Canada - Leachate well 64-88 metaG | ecosystem: Engineered > Solid waste > Landfill > Unclassified | place... | reverse complement strand
CGGTTTTCGCCTGAATATTTCGATCAATACTCAGTACCGGACTCTCACCATCAACCGCCGCAACGTTGATATTTTTGTCGCCAATTGTCAGTGGCACCGAGCGGACATCTGTCACTGTCTTGAGCAACCCATCTTTTCCCTTTAATTTCGCATCGTACGCCTGTTCGAATCCGTACTTGCCGTTGCCCTCTGCATCGACAAATCCGAGCACCTGGCTCGCCAGTTGCCCTTCGGGATAGACTCGCTGCGTCACCGCATCAAACCCGATACCTGCAAGATTTTCTTTCTTGAGCATCTCCGCCTGTTTGCGCGTCACTTTCGTTGCAAGCACCTGATAGCGGGTACTGGTTTTGTCGAGATATTGAGAAAAGCCCTCCCTGGTATTTCCACCAGCGACACGGTTAATCGCATCGATAACCGCCTGCTTATCCTGAACCGTCTTCGGGTCCGCCCACACGGTGTAGACTGTCTCGTTCATCACGAGTTTTGCGGGCTGGTCACCGTCGAGCGTATAAATCTCTCCCCGTTTTGCGTGGAGGGTGAATTGCTTCATTTGCTCACCGTCCGCCTGCGTGACGTAGTAATCGTGACGAATGATCTGGATGTAAAAAAGCCGCACAACAAAGATCGCCATGAGCGCGAGAATCGCCATAGCGAGCAGTTCCGTTCGGCTTTTCTTTACCTTGAACCCTTGTTTCATAGTCTCTCTATTCGTTTGCGTAATGCGTTTCGACAGGGGTCGTCATATTCTTGGCGACGTTCGAATTCTGCACTTCCTTGAGTGCCGTCAGGCGCGCATTGTCGACTTCAAGATCTTTCTTTTGATCTGTCAGTTGCGATATTTGCGTATCAACCTCGCTTGCGGCGTAGTCGTAGCTCGAAGTGCGAGTCGCTTGAGTCAAGTATATCAGACCGAGCACCGTAATCATGAGCGCGATCAACACCGTATGGGTAATCGGACCGAGTTTGACAGCAGATGCAAAAGCAACTGTATTCTGGTTGCGACCCCAGTTACCTTGACGCCTGCTATTAAATTGTACTGTTCGTGTATAGGACATGTGGTGGTTGTCTTTTACTAATTATGTTTGTATTTATGGTGCGACACCGGTTCTCTATTTTTTTGGAAAACCGGCGCCGCGAATGCGCTTAGTTCAGTAAACGAAAATCGTTACTTGAAGCGAACAATAACAGCTTGTTCTACTGAAGCGTTGAGTACTGGGATATGTACTGGCATGTCGTATCCCCTTTCTTTTTTGTTTTATTTTTTCACAGCCGCTCTGAGCTTTGCGCTCCGAGCGCGCGGGTTGTGAACGTCGTAAGTGGCTCCGTCGATCGGTTTCTTCGTCAGAATCTCAAGTTCCGACTCATAACCGGCGGCATGCTGTTCGGCGAAAAATCGCTTCACAATTCGATCCTCGAGGCTATGAAAGCTAATGACCCCCACCCTTCCGCCCTTCGTGAGAAGTTTTGGAAGAAAAGGCATTACTGCTTTGACTTGCCCGAGCTCGTCATTGACCGCAATACGGATAGCCTGAAAAGTGCGTGTCGCTGGGTGGATTTTCTGCCACCTGCCAACATGTGCTGATCGAATTACCTCGGCGAGTTCCCCTGTTCGATTGAGCGGTCGAGCCTGAATGATTGCATGCGCATAACGTCGCGCAGTGCCAATCGACTCTTCCCCATAGTCGTGTATGATCGTGGCAAGGTCAGCTTCAGAACGTGTATTAACAAGCATTGCTGCCGTCAGTTCCTGCCGATCGTCCATCCTCATGTCGAGGGGTCCGTCGTGTGTAAAGGAAAATCCTCGCTCGGCAAAATCGAGCTGCGGTGACGACACCCCCAAGTCAAGTAAAACTAGGTCAAACGCCCTTCCCTGCCCTGCAAGCTGCTGAGCAGCTGACAAAAAATCAGTATGAAGAAGCGTAGCCCCGCGTTTTTCGAGATCGTTCAGCTGCGAAATCGCAAATGCGTCACGATCTACCAAGCACGAGCCTGTGTAGTTTGTGGTTTGTTCTAGAACCTTTCGCGCGTGACCCCCGTATCCTGCCGTCAGGTCGAGATAACTCTCTCCTGTTTTAGGACGTAGCGCCGCAAGCGTCGATTCAAGTAAAACCGGAACATGAAGTGGTGGATGTTCTTTGATACTCATATAGTTACCATAATAGCAACTATACTCGAGATCACCTAACTGATAGCGAACCTGTTTGTTTTCGCATTGAATGTTTGTTTTTGTGTATAAGTGAGGCTTGGCGCCGATGGGGGTTTCAGTGAAACTCATACCCAATTGCCAAACCTTGAGAGACTTATGTGTGAGGTGGAGTTTTTTGGGAGGTGTTGTTTGGAGGAAGGTACGTTTGACTGTTTTTAATGTGGGTCAATAAACCACTGGCTCACTACCAGATAGGTGTTCTCGAGGATATCGATTACATGTTGGATTGTTAAGGTTCTGTTATCAATCGGTCGGTAAACTATGCTAATTTTTCCGGCGAGCCGACACGCCAATATGCGCCTACTCTCACCGCGATAACGTCCTTGGTAATAACAGCGTAGTCAAGCAGATGCTGCTCGATAACGATTCGACCTTGTTTTTGGTCGAGGGCCTGATTTGTCTTACCGCGACGGAAACGGACATTGAGATCTGCAAGCTCTTCATCGAAAATGTTATTGCCAGCTAATGCTGGTTCAACTTCCCTATCCCAGACTTGCTGAGGATAAAGGTGAAGATACTCGCCGAAGCCCCTGGAAAGAACAACTCCGCTGGCAAACTCTGCACGAAGCTCGGTCGGTATTGTAAGCCGACGCTTGTCATCAAGCTTTCGTTCAAAGTAATCCATTGCGTTTAGTTCTCTTTATGCCCTTTCTCGGCGTTGACGTTGGATTGTTAATTGTTTTTTGTTGTGGTGTTTGTCTTGCGGGTGTCCCGCTTGTTCCACTGGACTCATCATACTACCCACAGCTACCCACGTGCAAGCCTTTTTTTGGGCATTATTCCCACTTCCCGCGGTTATCCACATTTTTGTGGATAACAAAAAGCGACCCACCTTAGTCTAGTGGGTCGCTGACGTCCCCGCCGCTAGTTACGCGATGAACTGGAGCGTCGTCCAGGCGGTGAGAACTGTTACGTTGACCATGATAGAAACGATAAATACTGCGACCTTAAAATCTTTTGCGAGCTGATCGCTCTCAATCACATTTTCAATTGTTGTTGTTTGTGTTGCGTCGTTCATAATTTCATATTATCACACTTATGCTAATATGTCAATAAGATGTGATGGTCAGTGCATCGTGGTCAGCAAAAACTTGCGCATTGCATCGAGCCCGCCACGTTCATATGCCGCGATAATCACGTCGTCCCCGCGCGACAAACCAAAATCAAATAGCACGCTTCGTAAGATATCCCGCTCATGCTCGCGGCTGTCTCTTGGCGACGCGCCTGGATCAAGTGGCCTCTGCGATAACTCACCCGCATCCAGGATAACGACACCACCACTCCGCTTATCCGTCATCACTTCCAAATCCCAAGATATAATACCGTTACGCAGAAAAAGGTCAGCAACGCGGCAAACACCATCAACCAACTGGTCAGGATCGGCAGTCTCAAGTGGCGCCGGATCAATCGCGTCCATAACAATAACGGGCAGCTCCCTGCCACTATCCTGTCGGGGAATCTCTACATCACCGAATCCACCAGCCGTGTAATTGTAAGCTTTGCGATCAAGACGGTACTCTTTACTAGCATCGACAAGCATATAAAACGTCGGTGCAAGACCCGCATCCGATAACAGCTTGAGTGCACCAGCCTCTTTCTCACAACGACTATAATCGAGCGCCGTCCGGCGAATTTTAAAGGCCTTACCAGTCTGATCGGCAAGTACAACACCATAACGACCCGATCCGAGGAACGAAAAATTCGAATCAGGAAATATAGTGCCCGCATAAGCAATCGCTTCTTCAGCCTGATGCTCGCCGCGTATCTCTATGCCACGCCTTGCTTGCCCCACGTACGGCTCCGCACCTGCGGGAGCATACGACGCCAAACCAATACCCTCTACGCGTACACCGGGTATCTGCGGCACCTCGGTAATTTTTTCGATGCTAGTCTGACCAAGGGCGGAAAGTACCCGACTCGAAGGAGCGGTAGGCTCACGGTCGTCGTCGTGCTGCTCGGAGAGGAGTTTTTCGTTCATTCTTACCTGCCTACAAGATGTCGCTAGTGTTTGTATAATAGGTTTATTTTTTTATAATACAACGACAGCTATACTTTGTCAATGACTGCCGGCAGCCTCAGCCCGCTTGGCGTAGCCTATCGATATACGAAGCCACTTCGCGAAACCCATTCACCGTACGCACAAGAGGCGGCGGTACTTCCGTAGCTGCGGCTGGGCGCCCCGACCCTGCGAACGCGACTCGAATGCCGTACATTCGATCTGGCATACCGACAAACGCATCAGCCTTATCATCGACAAGCACGACACGGCGAGCCATCAGCGAAGCCTCGCTCCCGATAGTAGGAATATCGAATAGCCCATCGGAATTCATCCACCGACTGATTATCACCGCCTTCTCTTTTACGTCAACGACAAGCATCGGTATCCGCTCGAGCTGCGCTTTTTTCTGCTTCAGACGCTGCCATTCCTCTCCACCGTACGTGACGATGACAAACGGCACATTCCATGCCCGAAGCTGCTCCATGAGCTTCTTGGCACCCTCGTGCAGATACGCCTGGCCCGGCGATGCCGCTAAGAACCGCCGCCGGATACTCTGCCACGCGTCATCGCCCACTCGCTGCCGAATAACCTCAACGAGATCGAACGAGCCGCCCGTCACTTCGATATTCACCTGCTCGCCCCGAAGCGCGAGTGCCAGATCGGGTTCAAGCGTAGCATAAAACGCCGCCACAAGCGCGTTGGTATCCAACAAGCACCGATCAAGATCAAGGAGCGCCACGAGCGACGATGGCGCGCTACCACGCTGATCAATTTCGCGATTCGGATCGTCGTAGACCATACAAAAAATCTCCTTACGAAAAATATAATTTCATAATCGCTCGCGCCACAGCATCGGAATCGTGGCGGATAAGCGTCCGGGTCGATGCAATCGGATCTGATTCCGAGCTATTATAGGCAACAAAATCTCCTGACAAAAATTGGCCACCTTTTATCTCATAGTGAGCCGCTTTGAGCGCCACCTTGTCAATCCCGACGGGCTGTTCCTTATCCTTGGCATATCTTTCGATCAGTTCCGGCGACGGGGTCTCTTCATTGTAGAGCACGAAGTCGAGCGTGAAGTCGCCAAACCGCTCGATCTCGGCGGCAAAGTCCTGCACCTCAAATCCATCGGTCTGCCCAGGTTTGGTTACAAGATTCGATACGTAGACCTTCTTCGCCTTGGTGGTATTGAGCGCCTCGGACATACCGGGCACAACAAGCGCTGGCGCCAGCGAACCGTACAGATCACCCGGTGCTATCACGACGATATCGGCTAGTTCGATCGCCTCTTTTGCCGCAGGATTGAGTGTCGGCAACGGATCGAGCCGCACACTCGGCCGCTGCTCGGCAAAATTCATGGTTTTTATGGCATATTGTCCGCGCATCTGCGCCCCGTCGGGGGTTTCTATCACAAGCGTCACTTCGTCGAGCGTCACTGGCTCGACGTGCCCGACAATATTCAGTACCCGGCTCGCTTCCTCGACCGCATCAGCAAAACTGCCGGTCATTTTTTCGAGCGCTGCCATAAACAGGTTCCCGAACGCATGCCCCGCTAGTACGCCGTCTTCGAATCGGTAATTAAACAGGTCGCGTGTCCGCGGAGACTCGCTGAGCGCCACGAGACACTGACGAACATCACCTGGTGGCAGCACGCCAAGTTCATCGCGTAACTGCCCCGTCGAACCGCCATCATCCGCCATGCTCACGAGTGCCGTAATGTGCTGCGTGTAATTTTTGAGACCACGCAGCAGTGTGAAACTCCCCGTTCCACCACCAATCACAACAATCTTTACGCCCATAATTTCCATAGCTAGAGTCCCCTCACCTTTTTTATGACGTTCGCATAATACACCGCGCTTGGCCTCGGCTTGCGCTCAAGCGTCTTCTGATCGACTGCGACAAGCCCGAACTTTGGCCAAAATCCCTTATCCCACTCAAAGTTATCGAACATACTCCAATGAAGGTAGCCGATGAGTTCAACCCCTGTTTCGAGCGAATGCTGCATAGCGCGAATTGACTGAGTCAACCACCATTTTCGCTTCTCATCTTTTGCGTCGGCGAGGCCGTTTTCCGTGACCATCAGCGGCTTCTTGTATTTATCATAGAGCCGTTCAAGAACACGCGACAAATTATCCGGCTGCAGGTCCCACCCAAGGTCACTCACCATCTCGTTGGGATTGTGTTCGCGATAGCCATAAATCCGGCTGCTGAAGTAGTAATTTACGCCAATAAAATCACATCGCTTGATGACTTTTCCCAAAAACCAATCATCTGCCCAATATTGTCGATAGGTTGCAGCACGCACACTCAGCCATGCGTCATCGCCTGGGTAGACAAAGGAGCAATTGGTCGCAATCGAAACCTTGAACCGACGATTCTTGGCATGAATAATATCCGAGGCCTTGTTGTGCGCGACCGCCAGATTACGGCAAACTTGATGCGCCTCGCGCTTATTGACGTGCGCCGGAGGCCAATGCCCATTTGCGTAACTTTCGGTAGCATAAATTTCCGGCTCGTTAATCGTAATTATGTACTTCACGTGGGTACCGAGTTCGCTAATGATCCGCTCAACAAACTGGGTAAAGTAGCGGACATTTGAGCGTTTCGTAAAGCCACCCTTCTCGGCGAACCAGACAGGCAACGTATAATGCAACAAGGTCATGACTGGCTCGATACCGCGCTTCTTGAGCTCAGCAATGTACCGCTTATAGTGCGAAACCGCCTCAACGTCCCAGGCGCCTTCATCGGGCTGCAGACGCGACCATTCAACACTAAACCGCCACGCGTTCAGGTGCATTTTTTGCGCAAGGTCAAAATCCTTTTCATAGAGACTATAGTGATCGATCGCTTTGCCCGATACATAGGTGTGCGGGCTCTTCGCGGCCGATTTTATATCATCCCAGTTTTCGAGTTCACCATAGTGATAGGGCGCCTGTGTCGCGAGGGACTTAGCATTCTCGAGCTCCCATACCGACCACTGATTGTGATTGTTCCCCTCAACCTGGTGGGCACTCGTACTTACACCCCACAGAAAATGTTTTGGAAACCTCAGCGTTGGTCGATTCGGCATATATTCTTATTATACTATTCTTCCGTGCTAGAAGATTCTTTTAGCTCTTTTTTACCCTTGATTTCATACTTCATACCCGTCATATCGCTTGTAATATAATCGTCATGAAGCAGGTTCACGAATTTAGCGGCATCTTTTGCGTCCATGATTATGATACTTCCCGCGTTGTCATCGGTCATGAGGCCTATCCCCATTTCGTCCGACTGCTCAACTACCTGGTCTTGCGTTACCATGGTGGGGTCGATTTTTTGTAATTTCGACACCAAACTTGGCGTATCACGGACGAGCGCGTCAAATGTCATACCTTCTGGGAACGTGAGCTTGAAATGCTTTTCAATTTCAGCGATTTTTTCCTCGGCGACAGCGAATTTCTTAGCGTCATAGCCGAACAGACGGATAAATTTCGTCTCGCTGAATGCAAATACGTCGCCGTCAGCAATCAGCACCTGGTTATCGGGGGTGATTCGTAACCCGGCATCCGCCGCGAAGGGCTGGAACGAGCCGGAAAGATACATCCATGCCGTAGCTCCTTTTAGCACCTGTGATTGCGGCAGCATCTTTGCAACGTAGAACGGTTCAGCGCCCTTACGACTGAACCGCGCGATAATGCCCTTTACCTTTTTAAATTCGTGATCACCTTCGTTAAAGACTTCGAGCGCTTCTTCGCCGTAAGCAATCTGCTCGATCACTTCTTGGGCGTGCTCTACTTTTTCGAGCGTCGTTCGCTCAAGCACGTTCTCCTCTGCTGCCGCTGCCTCAAAGTCGCGCACCGTCATGCCGGTTGCCGCACCGGTTTGCACTTGGCTGATCATATCGTAGAGAAATAGCACCTTGAGCTGATTTTTGAGCTCTTTGGCGTAGTTTGTTGCGTAAACCGTGTAGCCTTTAGTGAACATATACAGGTCAATCTCAAGCTCATCCTTGTGGCGGTCGGCCTGATTTGCCCAGAGGAAAATATCAGTCGGTTCTTTTTTCGCCTCTTCCGCACTAGCCTGCTCAGTTATTTCAGGAGTAGGCGCTTGTTCGATTTCGTCGATTTTTATTTCTTCGGTCTGGTTGGTCGTTTCGTCGTTTTCCATACGTTCTAGTGTACTACATATTGCCGACCCGACCATGGACGGGTTTGACGGGATAAACGAACCTGTCTATAGTAGAAAACCTGCCGACCGGCACAGATTCCCGAGTGTTCAAGGAGAGAACCATGGCAACGACCACGACGCATGCCGACGAAGTTGTCGAATCAGTCTGCGTCTCGTATACCAATAATATTCAACCCACCAGCGCCCCCGGCTACACGTACCTACATGCGGTCCTCGGCGTCCCCGCGATGCAGAGTCTCAGCTTCCGAAATCAGGTAGTCCAAGGTATCGCGCACCGCCTCAAGGACAACGGGTACGACGTGACTCTCGGCTGCGGACGCGACGACTTGGGCTGGGTGGTCATCATCAAGCAGGTCGCCAATCCGTAGCACCCCGCCCCTTAAACACGTCGAGCCCCGCTCCGTGACAAGGAGCGGGGTTTTGACTGTCGTGATTATGTATGGTTGCCAATTATTGGACTGCGTCTTCGCCGAAGTGCTTTTGCAATCGAATTTTTATACTGCCTTCATGGCGGCCAAGCTGCCCGCTCAAGCTCTTGAGCGTCTCGCCATTCACAAATCCAGTTTTGAGCGCCGCATCATCCTGCGCCGTCCACGGCTTGTAGGCGTTTGGGTGCGTTTCGCGCATTTTGGCGATTTTTTCCTGCCATCCAGTACTACCGCTGGTCTTCTTGGTTTTTGCAGCAACCGTCAAATCACGCCCATCGGCTTTTTGCTGAAGATGTCCAAATTTTTTTGTGGCCGCATGCGCGCGAACACGCAGTATTTCATCGATCGTAAACGCCTCATCGCTCATACGTAGCGCCATTTGGTTGATGCCTGTCAGATACAGGCTACCGAGACTTTTCACTCGGCTGAGCGCCACATACCCCATACCGGGCACGAATGCTTTCCTGAGATCAATACGCGCGGCATCAAGCGTCATTCCCTGCGATTTATGCACCGTAATTGCCCAAGCAAGACGCAAAGGAACCTGGCTAATTCCCGCGCGCTTTTTTTCGCCGTCGCGCAGCTCCCAGGTGTCAGGAGCCATCGTCACATTGCGACCATTCATGAACTCCACTACCGGGTAATCCGTCCCGGGCTCAAAATCAACGACAGTGCCGATGCTACCGTTCGCATAGCGACGCGCCGGATCGTTCTTTACAGCCATGACGAGCGCATTTTGCTTGAGCGTCAACACTGCGGGCGCGAGAACCGATCGCTGCAATGTCTCCACGTAATTTTCCGCCCCTGTCGCGTGTTGCTGGTAAATAACTTCGTCACCGCCGAGTTTCGCAAGTTCCCGCTCGTTGATTCGATCGACATCAACGTTCGTCGTGTGCAGCTCGGTCAATACCATGTCGCTTGGCACTTCACTATCTGCCCGAGCAAGTAATAATTCAGCGTGTCGCCGGCGTACGTCGCCACTGCGAATATGTGTCAGAATATCGAGTAGCTCGTCGCCCTCGTCCTGACGAAACTGCTGGTCGAGGTATAGAATCACAGGAGAGAGCTCTTCCCACGCCCGACTGTTCACAACAAAACCGCCCTGCTTGGATCCCGGTCGATTAATCGGTGGTAGCTGGAAGAAATCGCCACTCATCACCACCTGAATGCCACCGAATGGCTCGTCGACTTTCTTACGAACTAATCGGCAGACTTCGTCGACCATATCGAGTCGATAGTCGTGAAGCATACTAATCTCATCAATCAACAGAACATCGGTATTTTCTATAATCTCGCGGCGACCCTTTGCCATATGCTCAACAAAGTTTGACGGCAGCGTGTCGAGCACGCCAATCCCCGCCCACGCGTGAATCGTCGTTCCGCCAAGATGCGTAGCCGCCAGCCCTGTCGTTGCCGCAATTGATACGTGCTTGCCAGCTGCTTTTGATAATCGAACAAATTGATTCAACACAAATGTCTTGCCCGTACCCGCCGGACCAGTCAATAACGCGCTTTCACCAGAAAGCAATATCTCGAGAGCTAACCCCTGATTCATCTCTTTCTAGTATACCGCGAAATAAACCAAGCGGCTGTTGTGCTATTTATCCCAGCTGTAGCCATGGCCGAAATGCCCATACCGAGCCGTTTGCTCAAACTGCGGTTTCGCGAGACCAAGCTCTGCGATAATACCGCGCGGGCTCAAATCGTAGCCCTCGGCTTGGCGCCGCTCG
>Ga0172381_10007808_pt1 | contig 10536 bp, 11 predicted proteins | sample Leawel6488metaG_FD_119754 | JGI IMG/M metagenome (GOLD analysis project Ga0172381, IMG submission 119754) | Leachate microbial communities from a municipal landfill in Southern Ontario, Canada - Leachate well 64-88 metaG | ecosystem: Engineered > Solid waste > Landfill > Unclassified | place... | reverse complement strand
TTTGTTGGAAATACAATATGATAAATCAAAACACTTACATTGTGACTTTTGTGGATGTATATGCTCATTATCTAATCATACCGCAGCACAGCTGCGGGGAAAGCTCCCCAAGATAGATTCTAACAAACAGTAGCGATAAAGTGAAGCTAAATACTAAAAAACACCGATGCATCGGTGCCTTTTAGCGAGGGGAAATTCCACGCTGAATCAATCAAGCTATATAGTACGATCTGGCAGAGACCGTATGGCCAAACTCAACCTCCTCAACTGAAGAATTTTCTGCCTGTATTGGGTAAAAACCCTCATCCCCTCGCTTCCTTTTTACCCGATTGAAAAGAGTTTGTCAAATCGGGCAATGATTTCGTTCATCAGCTCATTACTCTCAATTCATACACGAAAAGCCATATTTTGATTCAAGCTAAATCAACCCGCCCTTTTTCATTTCTTCCATGAGGTTGCGGCGGCGTGAATAATTGCTTGCCATCCAACTAACGAAATTATCAAAATCATGAGTCGCGCCGATCCGCTTCATTTGTTTAAAATGGTAAACTGCGGTTGGGTATGCTTTGACATTCGCCTCTTTAAGCAGGTGTTCTATTTTCTTTTTATAATTGGCAAAACTTTCGCGCGGATAAGTTTTTGAAATTACCGCGATCATATCGGGAAAACATGCTTCATTTTCATACTTGGCGGTTAGTTCAAGAATCTCTTCTTTTTGCCCCTCCGATTCAAACACTTTAAACATAATCTCAACTTCGCGATCATGGGTAAAAATTGGTTTCATTTTCTTTAAAAATTCCTCCTTTTCATCCTTGGTTTTATAAGTTCTTACCAATTCTTTGTAATCGTTTAATTTTTTGCTTTCAAGGAATAATTTTTCAAGATTATCGATAATTTGATAATAATCGGTTTTGGAATCAAAAACGCCTTTTAAAAATTCTCTGATATCAATCTCAATGCCGGTGCCGCGATAATTCCAATCCGAAAATTCCGCTTTTTTTATAAAACGGCCAAGAACCTGACTTGCGGTTGCCAAAATATCGGACTTGCGCTTGCGTTGTTTATAAAACTTCAGCAAATCCAATGCCAACCCGAGATTATTTTTAAGATTATCAACGCTTACTTTTTCAAATTCAATTTCATTCCCCGCCAGTAAATACAAATGCGCCAATAATGAACTTTCGGTGGTTGAAGGTTCGCGCTTTGCAATCGTATCCGCCAGCGCGCGCAAACAAATTTCCGCTTCGATTTTATTTTTTACCGCCGCTTTCAGCCCTTTTTCCATTTCTCCCCAATGATTTTCATATGCAAACTGATTATTTTCAAACAAGCGGCAAAGATATTCAAGCCCGGCTTTCTTGATACCCGGGTCGTCGATTTCCGACAATACCGGATAATATGAATTCAGCGCAGCATTGGCTTCGTCGAAAAACCAATCCGCCACATCTCCATTGCCTTTATCAACTTCCCTTTCTTTATCCAAAAAAGCTTCAATTACCGCCTGGAATATTTTTGCGCTTTCGCCATAATTTTTGTTGCCGGCATATTTTTGCGCCTCCTCAATAAATGGCTTCGCGACCGAAGATAAAGTTTCTTCGTCGTACCCGTCTTCATTGCGGCATTCGGGATGATAATCATAAAAATCATCTCCCGAAGAATACCAAGCTTCCTCCAATTTACCCAGGTCAAGCTCGTCTAATTTTCTTGAAATCTGGGATTTATACGATTGCACCGTGGCCGAAGTTTCTTTTGATCCTTGCAGAAATATATTGAAATCATGGACGGTTTGATTATCGGTTTTCAATAGCCGCTCAAGAAATTTTCTTACCTGCGTTTCGCTGGCCTGTTTAATCAATTTTTCCGCCGTTTGCTCTTTTTGGGCATCCTTGGCAGGCAAATTAACCGCCGCGAACTCCGGGTTTTGAGCCAACGCCAAAATTACCGCCACCGCGTGTTTGCAAATTCCTCCGCCGTCATAAGGACAATTGCAAGAAGCTTTAATCTCGTCTTCGGCGGCGACTAAAATACTCACATCATAACGCCTCGATCCTTGCACAACCGCCTTATAAACATTGCCAACTTTGCTAACTTTATTCACCAACCCATCTTCAAAATATTCTTCCCCTTTATGGAACGATAAGGGCTCCGCCATGCGAAAAGCAATATTTGAGGAAAACTTAAACGCCATATTCTTAATTTTTTATTTTATATGCGACATTAGCTAACCGGCATTCCGGTTATCTCTTGAAAAATATTATCCAGCGAATCTCGATACATATTTCTTTTTTTCAATAAATATACTTTTATGTCCTGAAAAATATTGTCTCTTTCTTTTTCGTTCTTGATATTGCCTCGAACTAAAATCAAATAATTTTCCAAGTGCCTATCGGCCATTTCGTCAAAACTCTCCGGTCCGCCTCCGTATTCGTTTAAAAATTCAATAAATCCTCTGTAAGCCAGTTGCTCCAATCTCATTAAAGCATTGATACCAACGCCGGATTTTTTCGCTTTAGCGATGATGCGATTGACTTTTACGCCGTTGGGCGTACCCGGCATTCCTTTTTTAAATACCCTTCCAATAGTTTCTTTTTCCATCGCCTTGATAAAAACATCGTCATTGCCGCCCAACAAGCGATTTTCCATAAATAATTTCGTATCTTTGGAAAAATTATAAAGATCGTGAAGAAAATTATCTTTTTCTTGTTGCGGCAATTGATTAAATTTATCTTTAATTTTTTTAAAACTGGTCATAAATTGGCCGTAACAATCCGGCGTGAAAAAGCAGCTGCAATCTTGAGCGCAAAGTCCGCGCGGCGATATTCGGGCGCAAAGTCAAAATTTGGTTGGTGTCCAAGAACCGATACGCCGCCAAATCCTTAAAAATAGCCAAATCATTCTGCCCCAATCGAAATTTTGGAGCCGTCCGGCTTCTCTCAAATTTTTTGAATTTGTGTTTGGGCACTTTGAGAAATTTTAATTTTTTAAAAATCCCGCGCTTTCGTTTATTCTACAAAATATTTTTTCATTTTGGTAGAGGCGCGGCAAAACAAAAGCGGATTTTGCTTTGCAAAATCCGCGAAAATTAAAACGCTTTGTCATTATTTAATCTCGGCTAAAATTTTATTGATTGCTTGTTTTTGATTATCATCGCCGCGAGTTTTCAAATACGCAATATGCTCGTCTAAAACTTTTTTGGCCGCGGCTTGCGCGCGGTATTTAAAATCCGAGTCGGTGGCGCGCACTTTAACGATTTGCTCCATCGCCGCTTTTTTTTCCACCTCGGATTTTTCCGCCAAACCGTTAAGCGTTTTTATTTCTTCCTCGTTTAGCATCTTCACCAGCTCAGTGGCCACCGCCACCTGCTGGATACCCGCCAGATCGCCAAGTGCGTCATCGGTTTCGGCCTCGGTAAATTTAAGGATTGAGTAGACACGAGTTAACGCGTCTTGAATATTTTTAGTTATCATAATTTTTATTAAATAATTATTCTCTCTCTTTCCGATTTCTAATTGAATTCAACACGCTTTTCCCACCCGCCAAAAGACTGGTTATACTTGCGCCGATAATACCGGCTGTCGATAGCAAATATTTGTCAGAATCCGCCACAACGGTACCCATACTGCCATAATCTTCACGCAATTCGGGATTAAGAGATAATTCAAACTTGGTAAAATAATCATCAAAAAATGGATTGCCTTCACTCATAAATTGTTTTGCTGCGTGATCAGCTGAATCGTGAGCTGTTTGATTCAACAAAAAAGCAACTCCGAGCGAAGCTAAAGTTACACCCGGTAAAAAGGCAGGCGATGTTACAATCCTTGCTATTGTCGGATTTTCCTTAAGTGCCGCCATAAATCCCCGCCCTTGGTTTTTTGTTTCCTTAATACTTTCTTCCTTGAGACCGCCCGCATATTTTGACATTGAAGGAATTTCCTTTGAACCCATTTTCTTTTTTATCGCTTCATCAATCTCCGTATCTATTTTTTTCATCTGTTCTTCCGTATTCGAATTTTTTGTTTCATTACTACCTTCCCTCGATTCATTTGTATTATTAACATCTATTTTTTCGGATGCATCAAACGCTTCTTTTGGAATATTAAATCCTGGCATATTTTTTATTATTTTTTTGAACAAAACCTGTCCGTGCGACCGGATAGGCAAATTCTTATTTAAAATAACCTTTATAATGAGATAATAAAAAATTAAAATTTGAAAGTCAATGACAAGTATTTTGCGCGGCATAATGCAATTGCTTATAACGAGCAAAATTTAAAAAAACGCGAAGCCTGCTGGCTTCGATTATATGTTTTTTTAAAATTATTTAATTTCCCCTTCCCCCCACTCCCGCGAGAATACGCGGGACTTCCTTCGGTCGCTTGCGGCTAAAATGCGTTGGCCAAGCCCCAATTCGAGCCCGACTGCCCCTTTGTGAACGCAGACCCGAAAAACAGCATTTGAAGGGGCAAGCGAAGCCTATGCGGGGGTAGCTTCCACTCTTGGGGCTGGGCAAAGTCAGCAATTTTTAATAAAGTGAGTTCGAGCCATATCATACAGCTTCACCATAATGTGATTTAAAGGAATTTTATCCAAATTTTCCACGGCGGCGGCTAACGCCGTCTATTCATTTTGCCTGTCCGCCTTAGCTTTAGCGAAGGTGAAGGGCAACGCAAAAATTTTTCTGAAAACTTTTATACAACAGTTGTGGTGCGCCCGACTGGAATCGAACCAGTAGTCTTCGGCTTCGGAGGCCAATATTTTATCCATTAAACTACGGGCGCGGCATACAAATTTTTTGCTAAAAATTTAATTTTCAAATTCCAATTTTCAATTTTAAAAAAATATCCAAATCAAAATTTTCAAACTGAAATCCGCAATCTCAATTCTGCACTTTTTTGGCGACAATGTAAAGGTTTCCTTCCTTGCCGCCAAAAGCGGTAACGCCGGTTTTTTCAATTTCAAATCCGGCGGCAAGCGCGAGTTTTTTTAATTCCCTCATCGTGAAACTGTGAACATATCTTTGATATTTGTTCTGCCAAGGAATATAAAAATCGCCAAAATCAAGTTTCTCTTTCCCAAGAATAATTTTTATTTGCGATTTTAAAAAACTTCTCAATCGCTTCCATTGTTTGAATTTCACTATTGACGGCAAGCGCAAATCCCAAACCGTAAAGATAAATCGCCCGCCCGGCTTCAAAACCCGATGCGCTTGGGCAAAAAATTTCCGGCGCGCGGCAATTCCGGGAATGTGATGCAAAACCGCCATGGAAACCGCCACATCAAATTCATTGGCTTGAAACGGCAAAACCAACGCGTCGGCAACCGCAAAATTCGCTTCCGAAAAATTTTTCTTGGCGAGCGCAATCAAATTTTGCGAGTTATCAACGCCGGTATATTTTGCGCCAATTTCTTTGAACGCCGGATAGAACCGGCCATTGCCGCAACCGATATCCAAGACCCGATCCCCCGCTTGGCAATAATCGGCCGCCAACGACTTCATCTCCGGCCAAAAATAATTGCGCGTCTGCGCGAATGATTCGGCAAACGAATCATAATTCTCCCGAGTTTGCGCCAGCAACTTGTCAGCAACATTTTTGTCCATTTCCCCGGATTTTTTACTTTACACTTTTCGCTTTGCGCTTTGCACTTTAAACTTCTATCCATAGGTTGCCAATTTCTTGATTTCGTATTTTTCCAACCGCGCCACCGGAATCTGATCCACTTGGTTGTCGCCCTGGCTGATGATCAACCGAAACCAGGGCGTGTAGGCCTCGGGGTTGGCCTTCATATCGTTGCGGATATCGCCAAACGCCATCCACTTCCAATCATCGGCTTCTTCGGGATTAATAACCGGTTCACCGTCGTATTGGCCATAAAGCAAATGATCATATTCATATTCGGTCAGATCGCCCACCTTAACTTTATACAAAAATTCCACGCCCGTTTCTTTAATCGGCACGGTTATTCCCATTTCTTCTTTCAACCGTTTTTTTGCCGCCGCCAACAAGTGAACGCCGGGCGCCGGATGCGAACAACAAGCGTTGCTCCATTGACCGGGACAATGGTATTTGACCGCCGCGCGTTTTTGCAACAGCATTTCCTTTTTGGAATTGTAGACCAAAATTGAAAAACACCGGTGCAAAACACCGCGGCGATGCACATCCATTTTTTCCCCGGTCCCCACCGGATTATTATCTTCATCTACCAACAAAATATCGTCGGCCATATTGATTATTCAATGATTTCAAAAATTTTGTGCGATTCGTGCGCGCCTTTCACCAAACGCACTTTACCCGCCGGCACGCCAAAATAAAACGCCACCAACTCCCGCACCCGCGCGTTGGCCTGGCCGTTTTCCGGTTTCTCGCGCACCGCAACTTTGAGCGCGTCTTCGGCAATTTTGGCCACCAGTTCCTCCTTGGAACAAGGCAACACTTTAACTTTAACAAACATATTGAAAAATTGAAACGTCCCGCCGCCGAAGTTGCCCGCTTTTAGCAGCACGTCCCTTTGGCGCCGCGTCCCGTTTGGAACATGCTACCTAACGGCGGGCAATATCGGCGGCGGGACGACCAGCTGCCCGCAAGCCGCTTTAATTTCCCGGCCGAAACGATAGCGCTCGGTCGCTTCCACTCCCGCGTGCATTAAAATCGTTTTGAATGCCTTCACCCTTTCCGCCGACGACGGTTTGAATTTACCGGTGGGATTGTAACAAATCAAATTGACAAACGCCAGTTTAAACGACAGCCGATCCTTGATAAGCGCGGCGAGTTCCCGAGCGCATTCGTCGGAATCATTAACGCCGTCAATCATAATATATTCAAACATCACCCGCCGGTTCGTATTTTTAACATACCGCAAAATCGCGATCATTATTTTATCCAAAGGATATTTTATATTTGCCGGCATAATTTTTGTCCGTAAGGCATCATTGGGCGCGTGCAAAGAAATCGCCAGATTGGCCTGGATCGGTTCGTCAATAAATCTTTCAATGCCATCAATAACGCCGCAAGTTGAAATTGAAATATGGCGGCCGCCAATATTAAGCCCTTTTTGATCGTTTAAAATTCTGATCGCCGCAATTACATTATCATAATTCAAAAGCGGCTCGCCCATTCCCATAAAAACCACATTGCCCACCCGCTGATTTTCTTTTTTCAAAATCCGCGCGAACAACAGCGCCTGCTCAACGATTTCCGCCGTTGATAAATTGCGCTTGAATCCCATTTTGCCAGTGGCGCAAAAAACGCACCCCATCGGACAGCCAACCTGCGAAGAAACGCAAACCGTGTTGCGGCCCGCCCCGGCGAGGCTCGCCTGCCGGCGGCCGTCATGGCACATCAAAACCGTTTCAATTCGCAAACCATCAGCCAAAACCACCAGCGCCTTTGACGAATCGCCATCTTCGGAAACAAAAATTTCCGCGTTAATTCCCAACGGACATTCCGCGACAAGTTTTTGTCGCAATTCCCGCGGCAGCCCGCGCGCCTGCTCCCAATTATCAATCAACGACCCGAAAACCGCCTCGCGCGCCTGTCCAGCGCGATAAGCCGGTTCCCCCGCCAAAACTTCTTCCAACTTATCCAACTCCATTTAATTTTTTAATTTATTCCAAATATCTTATCCATCTCAATGCGGCCCCTTTTTCGTATGTAAAAATATCGCCGTGGCCGGGATAAACCATTGCGCCTTCCGGAATCAAATCATCCAATTTTTTCAGCGACGCGGCCATCTCCTTGTTTGATCCGCCCGCCAAATCGGTACGGCCGATGCCGCCATCAAAAAGCGTATCCCCGGAAATCACAAATCCGGCGCCAAACAAACAAATTCCTTCCGGCGTGTGCCCCGGCGTTTTCACAACACTAACTTGCGATTTCCCAATCGCCAAAACATCGCCTTCTTTCAAATTTGCCGACGCTTTAACCCCGAATTCATTTTCCAGTGCGGCATTTGCGCCGATATGGTCAAAATGGCAATGGGTATTGATGATATATTTCACCGCCGCGCCCGTCTTGCCGATCTCCGCAATTATTCTTGGCGCCTCATCCCCCGGATCAACCGCCGCCAACTCCCCGCCATCAATCAGCAAATAACAATTTGTTTGCAACTGGCCGACAATAATCTTTTTTATATCCATAAAAAATCGCAAATTATCCGTCCCGGCGCCGACATTGAAACCGCCCTTTTGGACAGTCCCTTGCGGGACGCGGAACCAATGGGACGAGGGGCATGCTGCCAAAAGCAGGCAATATCGGCAGCGGGACGTTACATTCCGAATCCGCCCATATTCTGCATTTTTTTGGCCACCACCATCTGCACTTTTTTCATGGTATCGTTAAAACATTCCTTCACCGCCTTTTCTTGGTCAGGAATAGAAAGCGACGAATTTAACGCCACATCCTCAACTTCCAGCTTGCCGTTCATATAAATTTTCACGCCGTTCTTCTCGCCCTCCAATTTTTCATTTTTCAAAGCGTTTTGGATCTCCTGCAACTTTTTGATCTGCTGTAATTTTTCAAACATATTGTTATGTTATTTATTATTATTCTGCTTCATCTTTGACTTTATCCTAAAATCATATAATTTCAAGGTATGCAAAAAAAAACCGTCAAAATCATCGCGGAAAAATTAATACTGGCCAACCCGCAAACAAAAACGGAGTTAAACTCGTTCAAACGCCAGATTTGCACGGAATTCAAAATCCCCTACCCGGGCAACATTGAACTGCTCGCCAGCTTAAAAACTTACCGGGGTTCAACCCCTGTAAGTTTAAAAAATCTTTTGCGGGTGAGACCGGTACGATCGCTTTCGGGAATTGTTAATGTTTCGGTTTTGACAAAACCCTATCCTTGTCCGGGAAATTGTCTTTACTGCCCCAACGAACCGGGCTTTCCCAAAAGCTACCTTTCGGGCGAGCCCGCGGCCGAGCGCGCCAAACTGTTGAAATTCAATCCTTACATTCAAGTCAAAAAACGCCTGGAAAGCTTGGCAAACGAAGGCCACAGCATAGACAAAATTGAATTGCGAGTTATCGGCGGCACTTGGAGCTTTTATAAAAAAGATTACCAAAACAAATTCATTGCGGATTGTTTTGCGGCTTGTAATGATTTTGGCAAACCAAAAAGAAAAATATTATCGCTTGCCGCCGAACAAAAGAAAAACGAATCCGCCCCATGCCGAGTGGTGGGAATTTCCGTGGAAACCCGGCCGGATTATATCAACAAAAAAGAAATTATCCGATTGCGCGAACTGGGAGTCACCCGCGTGGAGCTGGGCATCCAAAGCATTTACGACGATGTGCTGGAATTAAACAACCGCGGCCATAAAATTGACGCGGTTGTCCGCGCGACCAAATTGTTGAAAAACGCCGGCTTCAAAATTTCCTACCAAATAATGCTCAACCTTTATGGATCATCTCCGGAAAGAGATCTGGAAATGGTTAAAGCTTTATTTAACAATCCGAATTTTTGCCCCGACCTGTTAAAAATTTATCCCTGTGCGGTTCTCAAAGAAGCGCCGCTTTATGAAATCTATCAGCAAGGAAAATACAAACCCTATTCCGATGCGCAACTGATTTTAACAGTCAAGGAAATCAAAAAAAACGTCCCGCCCTGGGTGCGCATTGAACGGATCATCCGGGACATCCCCTCTCCAAGAATCACCGCGGGAACCAAAAATATTTCCAACCTGCGGCAAATGATCGCGCAAGATATGGAACGCGAACATTGGTCATGCCAATGCATTCGCTGCCGCGAAATCAAAGGAGAATACGACATTGATGAAAAAATAATTTTAGTCCGCCGCGATTATGACGCGTCCGGCGGCAAAGAAATTTTTTTGAGTTTTGAGAATGAATCAAAAACCAAATTGTTCAGTTTGCTGCGACTGAGAATAACCGATGAAGGATCGGAATTAATAACCAAAAATGCGGGTGAAAACATGGTTTCGCCCCTACGGAATGCAAATACGGTGGCAATCATCCGGGAAATCCATACCTATGGAATCCAAACCGCAATCGGAAAAATCGCAACTTCTGCCCAACATACCGGTCTGGGAAAAAAACTAATCATAGAAGCCGAACGCATCGCCAAAAATGAATTTAGCGTAAAAAAAATCGCCGCAATCTCCGGCGTCGGCGCCCGCGCCTACTGGCGCAAAAACAACTACAAATTGAAAAACGGGTATATGGTAAAGATTTTAAAATAAAAAAGCAAGGAATAATATAAAACTATCTTCTCCTTGCAAAACTCCTTGAATGAGATCTCTCAACTTTGTTAATGCGCAACTTTCTTTTGGCTTTAGCTCGCCTTCTCTCTGGATTAGCCCTATCTCTTTTTTTCTTTTCCAATGGCGTATCTGCAAGTTCTTTTACAGATTTAACCAGCATTCTCTTCACCGCACGCGGAGTATTATCATCTATTACTCGCTTAACTTAATTTTGAACCTTGATAGTTTAATGGTATGCTTATGGCATATGAAAAAACAAAAACATACCATTAAGCTTTCCAAGAAAGATCTTGTATGTGTGTCGGCTATTAT
>Ga0172381_10007807_pt1 | contig 10537 bp, 11 predicted proteins | sample Leawel6488metaG_FD_119754 | JGI IMG/M metagenome (GOLD analysis project Ga0172381, IMG submission 119754) | Leachate microbial communities from a municipal landfill in Southern Ontario, Canada - Leachate well 64-88 metaG | ecosystem: Engineered > Solid waste > Landfill > Unclassified | place... | reverse complement strand
TGGTGGCGCTTCCTGCTGCTTCACCAGTCACGATACCCTTGTCGCTAACTGTAGCGACAGCGTCATCACTGGACGCCCAAGTTGTCCCGATGATCGGAACTTTAGCTTGCTTCTCGATCGCAGACATAGCTGAGGTAGAGACGTTCTCTACAGGCAACTTCTCTATATCTGCTCGATTGATCTTGAGCATTTGAAGTCCAATGCTTCTTCCTACTGCGATTTTAACCGCCATGAGAAACCTCCTTGTTAGTTCACTTACTTACGCTGCTCAAGCGCTTTCGCTCGCGCTTCAGCTGCTTTCTTACGACCCTCTGCTATTCGGGCCTTCATAGCTGGGTCGGAAAACACTTGTTTCATCTTGAGGGACATCGCTGCTCGTCCCTCTTCTGTCTTATGAGTACTGCCAGATCCAGAACCAATAGTAGGGTTGACTGTCACGCTCGTAGACGCAGGCTTACCAAGAGGAGCTCCTTGCTTGATACTCCCTGGTTGGATAGGCGCTCTAACAGGAATTGCCCCTTGAGTCCCTACAGGACGGGTGAGTGCAACTACTGGTTTGACTGTTGCAGGAAACTCGAGAGATTTTGAAGGTTCATCTCTTCCGTCTCGATGTCCTATCGTCATATTGATAGGTCCAGTAGCGTTCGGGCTTCTCTTCAGGTCTGGAAGCTTATCTCCTGTTATCTGAGATAGCTCTCTAGGAGTACCCTTCACGACCCCAATCAGATTGATCACTTGACCTTGAGGAGGAGTATTCGCTGCCTCAGTAAAACGAACAGATACTGGAGTACGATCTCGAAGAAATCGAGCAGACGCTCTTATCTGTGAAGCCGCATACTCCTTGTGAGTTGAGTTAAGAGACTCTCCCGGACCAGGTTGCTTAGCTTTACCACCTAGTCCTCCGGATCCAGCACCCGTATTGGCTGACATCAGAACGGCATGTCCTCGAATAAATCGCCACTGCATTCCAGCCGGAGTTACTTTTTGAAGTTTCTTCGATTTGATAGAAAATCTCATTCTACTAACCTCACATCAGTAGCGATAATCCGTCCTGCTCGAGGACAAACTCCACTGACTTCGTACGTCTTACCGTTTACATACTGTCTGCAATCAACAGCATCGTAGTAAACTCGACAACCATGTCTTACACCATCTTCTCCGACATATCCATCCCAAACGTCGAACCAAGCAATAGAGCGAGCTCTACACTTAGCGATCAGCTTTATGTCACCAGATGGCAGCGGATTGGTATACAGATCCTTGACTGTTGCAAAGCCAGACCACTCATCATAGCTTAACTCTGCACTAAGAGTAATCGTCTGCTTTGTCACTGTATTCGTCAAAACGCAAGTATCAGTAACTGTACTACGCGTCCAAGATGTTAACAACAACAGAGTTAAAGCGAAAGTGTTCATTTTCGTCGATTCTCGTTAAACGACTTTCTCTCTGCAGGAGTCATCTTCATATCCACCTCCAGTACCACCTTTAACGCCAGCATAAACTCCTGGAAGGCCAACCGTCTCTCCTTTAGAGTTAACTAAAACGTGTCTACTTCCCATTGTGACCCAACGTAAACCAGCTGGAGTAGCTTTCTGAAGATCTTCATCTATATCTAGATCCTTCAGAACTTTACCGATCTCGTACTGATCTCTCGCAACCGCTAAGATATCGTCCTCTTCGATTCCGAGAACGGTTAGCAGTGCTTTCTGAGCAGTATCTAGAGAGGAAGCACCATGCTTCTTCTCCCAGTCCTGAATGGAGAGACCTGTCTTCTTTTTCCATCCAGCATTACAGATAGCATAGTTATTATTCGTACCCTTCAAGCACGCCTCAAACTCTTTCGGTCTTGGCATTTAGCACCTCTTTTAGCTGCTCTAGATAGGTCTCTCCGAGCAAAATCTTACAACGACCAAGATATTCAGCTTCCAAAAGTTTATACTTCTTCTCATTCTCCGGGCGAATCCACCCCTTTGGATCGATATAGAGATCTAGTCTCTTTAGATAGAAATCCGGATAGTATCGACTCTCATCGGAAAGAAGAAACGAGTGCTCTTTAGAACAATTAGTACACTCCCACTCTTCTCCAATTTCATCTAGATACTTCGCGACCTCGAGTTCATAGGTACCTTGAAGCTTAATGATTCGACCGTTCTTCTTATACTCTATCCACTTTACGTATCCTCCACCGTAAGGAGGATGTCCGAGAGTCTTCCCGAGGTTTGACCGACTCATCTTCTTACGTGTAGAGATCGACACCACCCGCGTGCGATTCGAACAAGAAATTCTTTCTCGAGCTTCGGGTCTACTCATTGCTCGACTTATCTTCTCTCGAACCTCGGATCTATTTATAGAGGAAAGCATCTCATTTCGGCGCTCGCTCCACTGCTGAAGAGCTTTCTGCCTTAGCTTTTCTCGAGTCTCAACAGAAGCTGACTGTCCCTTAGGAGGCATCTTATCATCTCCTCGACATCTTTCGAAGCCACTCTCGATCGGATTCTCCTATGACTCTCTTCATAGCGGGAAGGTTATGATCTATATTGATCTGAACCATCCCTCTTACGAGCTCCATCCCTAACGAAGTTACGTCCTCAGAGCGCGTACATTCAACGACTTTCTGAGAATCTCCGTCTTGAAAGACAATATCGAATCGCTCAAGCGTCGTATCAATATACACGCGAGCGCTCCGACCGTCTATTGTAGACCAACTCGAAATAGATTCTCGACTCCATCCAATCGGCAATGGAAGTTGAGACAGATCCTCTATCATATGAGGACTCGTTCTCTTCCACACTAAAAGATGAGTTTCTGCTCTTCGATCCTTCATCTTCTCTCCGATACTATTATACGGATCAGTCAAGAATCGCTATACTACGATCCAAGAGTCTTCCTTGCGAAGCGATGAGCGTCCAAAGTGGAGGAGCCACCTTTGAAAGTTTTCTCCTCCCACTTTTGACCTGCACTCGTACTTACTTGTCTACTAACAGTCACAACAGCAAAGTCTGCTTTGTGACTCTCCACTACTGTCGCAGTGTCTCTAGAACCACTAGAGGTCGTTGCCGAGTAGTTAGTAGAGGTCACTTTAGACCCCGCTGGAAACTCCTTCGGGAACTTACGAGTAAGCTCTAAGGAGGAAGCCATTTCCTTCTGACCTTCGTTCTTAACAGCAGAGGGTGACTTAGCACCTCCTGCTCCTTTGTCAGAAACGAGCATTTTGCGTCCACCCATGGTGACCCAACGCATTCCAGCCGGGGTTACTTTTTGCATCTCTACACTCCGTTCAAGTACTCCAAGAGCTGTCCTTGGATCATCGTGAAGTATTCGGGCTTATTCTGCTCAACAGCTTTCTTGAGAAGAATAAGATTCTCAGCACTTATGCCTGTCGCCTTATCTGTCTCGGTCTTCTCTGCGATAGCAGAACCAAGCTTGAATACTTCAATAGCTTCTTTGCCGTTCTCAGTCTTCATAGAGCCGAGACAATTCAAGAGAGCTGTTCGCCTCGAAATCGGTGTCACATTGCCCTTCTCGTCTTTCGACTTAATGGCTTCCTTCTCGAAGTTGACAATCGGCTCGTCAAGTCCAATCAGTTTCATTTAGATTCCTCCAGTTTGCTTTTTACTTGATTCAACAAGTCAAGTTGTTCTCGAACGCTTGCGATCTGGTCAGCTCTATACTTCTCCATATCGGCGTTCTCCCAGAAATCAAGCCTTTTAAGAAGACTCTCTTCCTGACTCTGTACTCGATCACTACCGAAGCTCTTGGTATCCGTTATGATCTCGCGCTGATTCTCATCAACAACGTACTGTTGAACTTCGACATTGTTGTCGCCTACTTTAACGATTCTCTGCATCTTAACCTCCTAAGAGTCCGTAGCTTTTTAGAGTATCCACTAGAGTTCCTACCACATCTGCAAGCTCATCTAGTGTTGTAGCATTACAATCTAAAACTCTATCAGCACTCTTATTAGTTATTGTCCAACCAGTATCTTGAACAACAGGAGTACTGTTCCAGAATCCAAGTTTTTGATTTGTAGCAGTACCGACTTTTGTGCCCGTTGTTGTATCTGTAATGATATTCTGAGCTGTTAGAGAAAGATCGCCCAGTATATCTAAAACGCCTGTCCCTACGAACTTAGGGTTGATAAGTAGATCTGTTCCGTCGTATACGATATATGCATCTTTACCCGTACCGAATACTGCAAACGAAGAATCTCCTCCAACGAAAACATCTCCGACTGTATTGTTGTAGAAGCCCCAGATATCAGCAGGTGTTATCGCGTTATCTTCATAATCCGCATAGAAACAATAATGAATGGGACCAGATATCGTAGCGTCTTCAGTATAGATTATCTTTGACTTTACTCCATATACAGTCGGAACAAAGTCCCATCCCTCAATATCTACGTTCACAAGAGAATCTACACCAAAGATCTCTCCTATCGTTGTTCCTTGCTGATAGTTATACGCGTTAACGAAGTTATTCAGGAATCGACCAGCGACATGATTAAAAGTTAAACTGCCTGCAGATTTATCCACTGCAAAACTACTCGAATCAAGATAGAAGTATCCTCCCATCGCTTCAACATAATCAGCACCCGTCCCGTTATAAGTTGTCCACTCTCTGCAAGCGAAGAAACCCCCTCGAAGATAGATAGAAAGGTCGCCAGAATTATGGTGAGTACAAGTGTGATTTGTATAGAAGATCGTTCCTTCTAGAACTGTAGCTGTTGAAGTCGTATTCGACATAGATCCAAGAAACTCGGTAAATCCTTGAATACCTCTAAGATTGAATCCACTAGTGTTACTACCGTTCTCTACGATATCGAGATTCGCACCATAATGACTCTTAGACGTGCCTGTATAGGTAGTCACAGCGTTAATCATTATGTCATAATCAGCAGTAGATACGCTCGTAATGTCTAAAGCATACTTCGCATCAGCTACTTTGTTGATACCGACATTTCCTGTAACTTCTAGACAGCCAGACCCGACAACTTTCGGATTGATAATCATATTCGTGCCGTCATAATAGATCGAAGCGTCTTTGCTAGCACCAAACCAGAACTTCATATTGTCTTGTGCTGCTACCCAGTCTCCTGAGTATGCATAAAAGGAGTAAATACCATCGAACTCAGCAGGATCTGCATTATTTCTCGCGTAAAAACAATAGGTATTTATGTCTGTATACGCACTCGCACCCCAGGGGTCAACATAAGCAAAAGCATTTGTAGGAGAGACCGTAGACCTAACTCCGTAAATCTCGGGTTTCCAAGTAAAGAAATTACTCATCGTATCAAGAGTAGGTTGCGTCAATATCTGAATACCGTGAATATCTCCAGTTAACGTCATTGTCTCTGGATCATTCGGTTCATAACTCTCTGTCGAGAAGTAATTCCTAAAGTATGCTGCATAAGAATTACAAAGAACTCCTCCTGCTGATTTACCAAATATCGGGTACGCGAAAAGCTCGAAGTGTCCAGCCGCCAAATCTACGTTATCCGTACCACTATAGCTTCCTCGAAGTGCAAAAGAATTAGAGCCTGAGCTCGTAAGTTGGAAGAAGCCACCCTTGGAGGTCATAATTATCTGACTAGTATTAGTAAACTGTCCAGACTCAGTAGCAGATAGTCGACAACCGTAAAGCTCCACATTACCCGCACTAATATTCGACTTCTGATAAGCGAAAGTATAGAGACCGTGAAGAGATATACTAGATCCAGTAACAGCTCCGATTGTATTACTAATATTGTATAGACCACCGACCCCGTTTGAGTAGAACTCACCTGTTACTTTTTGTGACCAACCTCCTGCTACTGTTGCCGTGCTCTTGTAAACATAAAGTCCAGTGTCTGAGGCGGGAACAATATTAATTCCGACGTCTCCTTGAACATACATTCCTCCCGTACCGACCTCTTTGGGATTGACGACCAGATTTGTCCCGTCGTAGTAGATCGAAGCGTCTTTGCCAGTACCAAACAGAGTCTTCGAACTGTCGTAGCCCATGAAGTTATCAACAGTTGTGTCGTTATAGTACGCCCAGACGTGATCCAACTGCATAGCGTCGTTAGACATCCCGAGAAAATAGCCATACACCGTATGATCTGTAATCCCATAGTAATCATAGAAGTTAATGTACGTATGATTGCCGTACATCGTGGGTCGCCACCCGTTATCTCCTATGATACTATTAATGGATATATCTATGTTATTGTAGATTCCTCGAATCGCTCCCGTGTAAGCTCCTACCATCGATCCAACTATATCGTCTTGCACTTGAGTCGTAAAGTATCCACCAACAACATCGACACCTAAAGTACCCGCAGACTTACTAACTGACTGAGGAGCAAAGACGCTTATGCCTAGTACTCCATTAAGACTGACTGTGTCGTTGCCTGTACCTGTAAAGAAGCTCTGCTCTCTACAATCGAACTGACAACCGTAAATAGATTCTGTCAGGTTACCGGAACCAGTGTGAGTCGCTTGCTTATAGAAAGTAAGCCCAAATCCTCGATCAATATGTTGACGAGCTGTTGCTGAGTTATGACCGTAGTAATCATAAATCGAGCCGCTCATGCCCATCATCTGAAAATCTCGATCGCCAGCGGACGCACTTACCTCCATCGCCATATCGATACCAGTATAGCTATTCAGTGCTGGAGATGCAAACGTCGCATTCATATCTATCAGAATGGCATTCGAGCTTACACCATTGATGATTATCTTCGTAAAGGTAGGTCCAGACGTTGTCTTGACTGCTTGATCCAGATAGTCCGCAAACTGATATCCGTCCCAAAGATCAGCATTTAGGTTCGAACATAAGGTCGTACTCGTAACCACTAGAGGTGCAGTGCCGATTGCGAGAGAGCTTCTAAACTGACTCGTAATACCTACACTCCCTATCACCTCGAGCTCGTATGAAGGTACAATCGGATAAGAACCAACTGACGGATTAATCAGAACCTTATCGCCGTGAAACACGTAGCCTTTATTGGAAACGAGACCCCAGTTGGTCGTTGCAGCTGTAATACTCGATATCCAGATTCCTGCTGCAGAAGTTATCACTGCACTTGACGGTTTCGCTACATCCTCAACATAAATCCCGTCTATAAAGAAGTAGTTTCGATTATCGTTAGCACAAGGTGATATAAGCAGACAAGTACCACTCGCATATGCTGTAGCATTCCCTGGATTGACGAACTTAGTTCCAATTCTCGTACCATAGTCAAAACCATCGAATCCATATGTGTACGAATTCAGAATCGGAATGTTAACGCCATACAGATCAACGAGCTGATTGCCCAGAAGCGAACCATCGTTCGTCTTAATCTTCTCGGCTGACATGGTTCCTACTACACTAGCGTTCACGCCAATATAGGAGGAGCCTGGAATCTGAGCATCACCAATGATCGTACCGCTCGTAGTCGTATAGTTTGAGTTATGAAGCTCGATCGATCCAGTAGATCTCTTCAGATCATAAGAACCAGCAGCGCCTGAGGTCTCTATTCGACAGTTATAACCGACAACTGACCCTCCAGAAGAATCTATACCAGTTACGACTGCAGTTGCGGACGTAAAATCCACTTCTACGTTGTACATCTCGATTATTGAAGTGGGATCGTATAGCGCGGAAATAATATTGCATGTCTGAGACCCTGTAGACGACCCCGTAATCTTCAGATTGTGTACATAAAACGTTCCACCACCATACGGTCTCAGAATACCTATAACGCCATTCGAGCTACCATCCACTTCTACATCTACATTATAGATATAGTATGTACTCACAACACTGAATACACCAAAACCGTCCCACTCGGTGAAGCAATTGCAGTTATAGATGTGAATCGCTGACCCCGCATAAGTGCACATCGACAGATCTGAAGCACCATACAGGTAGCAGTTGTTAACCGTAACCGTGCAGTTGCTAAGATCGTTCCCGATAAAGTTCCAGTCTCCGATTGGAATCCCTACATTTGTAGCCTCAATCGCCATATCTTCGATCGTGACCATATTGTTCCAGTGCACTGTGCAGATAGACGCATAGCTGCTATGATCGTATGTAATCTTCGTACAGTGTCTACCACAACCTTTAAGCGACACGTAAGCCTTCATATAAACGACTTCTGTATAGACGCCAGGTGGTACTCTGACGCAATACGGCTTACTTGCACTTGCATCTATAATCGCATTGATCGTAGCCTGAATAGTAGTGCCTGGTTTGACCCATATCTCCGTAGCTGCTACAGTCAACCCGTCAGTATTCACTGCAGTCGTGTCCAGAATATCGTTATTGAACACCAGATTGGCGCTATCTGTCAGAGTCTTTGTTCCAGAATAGAACGGAACTCGCGTTGCCGTACCAGCGTTAAAGATTGGCGAAGCGCTTAGTGACTGTGGCGTTGATTGATCCAGTCTAAGATAACCAGTCAGTGCATCAATACCGCCAGGTTCATGTTGTGCAGCGTGCAGATAGTCTGCACCAGGCATCATCACACCTTGCATCTAAACCACCACCCAAGGAACGATAAGCAATCGATCATTAGTACTACCATTAGTGAGCACCTCTGCGGAAGTGTACAATCCAACGTGCACATAATACTGCAGGCTCACATTCAACCCTACTACCAAGTTCTCCCCGCGATGGGCAAAGCAAAAGCCGCCTGTTGTTGGCGCAGGTACTAAGGACGCGGTCGTATTGATAACCAACCACGCATACAAAGTCGGACTGGACGGCAACAACATCTGAAGACTCGCTTTGCGGCTAGAGGCGGGTAACGCTTGCGAATAACTAGATATGCCGTTCAGTCCAACACTTATCGCATCATCAATAACGCTCGTCTCTTCCGTGACACTCACTTCACCGGAAACGGGCACAGTCCCATATATTCCTACTTGCGGAATATACACCTCAGTGTTCAACTCCAACACTTCCGTGTCCCACTGATGATACGAATTTATGGAATCGCTTTTGACGATCTTAGTAGCAGTCATCATCTTCTCCAACAACAGCTCAAAGGACCGCTCAGACGGCAGGACAAGCACTGAGCGGTCTATTCAGTTGTCGACAGGCAGTATTCCACTTACTTCTTGCGCTTACCTTTGCAGGCCATAAGCATCCCTCCCTTGACAACAGCACTCGCACAGATCGTTTACACCGTCTGTAGGACCACTAGTGCGTGACCAGCAATCTTGGGATCTCCAAGGCTAAATCCCACCCATACTTAAATATGTTGGTTTCCTAGTAGACCTAGGGCAATCCCAAAGCTCCATTGGGAAATCAGGATTACGTCTTGCTATTACTTAATCCTCTACTACGCAATGGTGACCACTAAGCACGACCTTCACCAAAGCTCACTGCTGCGCACAGTCATCCTCGGAAAGCTAACGTCCTGTCAACCTCGTATGGTATCTTGTGAACGCAGCAGTCAGCCTTAGCTAAGTGATGGGTCTGGTTGGTCGCTAAGTGACATCCGCTCAGTGTCTATGTTACCAGGCAGTTGCTGTTAAGGCCAGGCGGGGTGCGCTGGCGTTTCGTCGATCACGCCCTGTTTGCGCCTGCCGCTTCGCTCCATATAGCGCCGATTCAGATCGCTCCTAGCGTGGCGTTTAGCTGCCTGCTCTATCACTCAGCTGCTACCTCTCACTCACTTCTGCTCTCGATTCAACGTTGTTTCTCTACTAGTGATCCTTCGAATGCAAGAAGAACTACTCAAAGCAAGCTGACTGTCTAGTGATCGGTCCGCTCAGAGAATCTCTTCGCTCACTCAGCTTGCTTTCAATAGTTCAACTGACTGCTTCTTCTACAACGAACTCTGCATCAACTGCCTCGATTGCAAGTGAAGGAGCTTCAGTGACAGGTCTCACTTGCTTCTTGAAGGCAGGCAGTTTCTCTAACCGCTCAGCTATCCTCAAGCGTGTAGGAACATCACACGTCTCGTTCACGATCTGCACGATCTGAGCAAGAACTGTTCTCACCTCCACACTGAATTCAATCTGAGTCTCTACCTGGTTGTTTAGCTGCTCTCTCAGAGCGATTGCCTGCATTGCAGTCTGAACGCTCACCTTGTCTTGTCCTTCTAGAGTCAGAAGAGCTTTGCGAACTACCTCGTCTAGAAGCTTGAGTGCCTGCTGCTTCTTCTCATACGCAGTCAGCAGCAATTCCTCGCTTTTATATATAGAATTAGGAGTTTCCCTAGGCGTTTCACTAGGAGAGTGCCTAGAGGCAGCTTCTCTCCACCACTTAACAAACCATCCCATCGTAGGGACGCTAACGCTATAAGGACTCTTAGCACTAGGCACTACGCCATGCTCCTTAGAGAGCTCATAGGTCCATCTGCTCACTGCCTCAGCAGCCACGCCTTCTTCTAGCATCTGGATGATCCTGTCTAGGTGCTCATGAGCTGCCAGCTTAGGGAATCGCTTAGCTAGCTCTAACCGCTCAGCCTCTAGCAAATCGCTCACTTGCACTTAAGGCCTCCTCGGCTAAGGCCCGGGCGGGTGCTTCTGCCTCGCGGTAATCTCCTCGCGCTATGCTTCTGTCT